>ENA-OQCE01000050-OQCE01000050.1-human-gut-metagenome-genome-assembly--contig:-NODE-50-length-47699-cov-15.081519_pt1 | contig 47699 bp, 50 predicted proteins | sample MGYA00242495_ERZ504572 | MGnify/ENA primary metagenome ERZ504572 (study PRJEB26092, sample SAMD00036228) | human gut metagenome | host: Homo sapiens | study: EMG produced TPA metagenomics assembly of... | reverse complement strand
TGCAGAAGAATATGGTCTGACGAAAAGTGGTGTCAATAACAGGATATATAAAGCGAAGCGCTGGCTGCAGGAAGAATTTCGCAAAGTATACGAATAAAAAGAAAACCCTGCCAGCCGGAAGGGAGTGGCAGAGTTTTCATATGGCTGTTGTGGAAATATAGTCAGGCTCTGGCGCATTCTTCAATAAGATCAGTGATCTTACGGATGGAATCTACCTGGCCGTTTCCTGCCATAGCATCTGTATATTTCTGACGATCGGTATAGAGCTGGCGGATGGTTTCCAGAAGCTTTTCTTCTGTAATCTCCTCTTCTTCCAGCACTTTACTGAAGCCCTGGCGTTCGAAGGATCGAGCATTAAGGATCTGGTCACCACGACTGGCTTTGGCAGAAAGCGGGATCAGAAGATTTGGCTTATGAAGTTCGCGGATCTCACAGATTGCGTTAGCGCCTGCGCGGGAGATCACGATATCAGCATGGCAAACAGATCCGGAAGCTCGTCCTGGATATATTCATACTGGACGTATCCGGCAGTACCGTTGAGAGATTTATCGGTTTTTCCCTTTCCGCAGAGATGAACAACCTGGAATTCCTTCAGAAGTTCGGGGAGGATCTTGCGGACATTATCATTGACAGAAGCAGCTCCCAGACTACCACCGATAACCATAAGTACCGGTTTGTCAGCAGTGAAACCACAGAATTTACGACCGTTTTCCGCATTTCCGGAAAGAAGTTCCTGGCGGATCGGAGTTCCTGTAAGAACTGCTTTGTCAGCTGGAAGATTGGCGACTGTCTCAGGAAAATTACAGCAGATTCTGGATGCAGAAGAGAGACAGAGTTTATTGGCAAGACCTGGAGTCATGTCGGACTCGTGGATCAATGCGGGGATTTTTAAACGTTTGGCCGCGATCACAACGGGAACCGTAACGAAACCGCCTTTAGAAAAAACAACGTCCGGTTTCAGCTCTTTCAGAATCTTTCTGGCCTGGCTGAATCCCTTCAGTACACGAAACGGGTCAGAGAAGTTTTTGAGATCGAAGTAACGTCTCAGCTTTCCGGATGAGATTCCATAATATGGGATTCCAAGTTCTTCGATCAGTTTTTTTTTCGATTCCTTCGTAGGAACCGATGTAGGAAATCTTATAACCAAGCTCCCTGAGCTTTGGAATCAGGGCAATATTTGGAGTTACATGTCCGGCAGTACCACCGCCGGTAAGTACGATGTGTTTCATTTGGATTCCTCCTGAATAGTCATATACTATCATTAAATATGAACTCTAACGGAGGAATTGTCAAGGAAAGATAGGATTACAGGAGAAAAATAATGGAAAATTTCAGGGATGCCGAACTGAAAAAATGGTTGGCAGAAGAATATGAAAAAGAAACCGAAGAGATGGAAAAAATCCTGTTTCCAGATGGAGTGATTCCTGATGATGGAGAAACAGAAGAGGAGGCAAAGGCTGCTTATCAGAGGCTTGTAGAAAGACTGAAAGCAGATGGTGTTTATAAAGAAGACGAAACTGACAGTATTAAAACTGATGATCATAAAGAGAATGTAAAAATCGTTTATCTGCCCGAAAAGAAAAGTCATAAAGCAGCTCGCGTAGCGGCAGCAGTACTTGTATGCTCAGCCGGTATCTTCGCCGCAAGCATGACCAGCCAGGCGAACAGGAGTTATTTTATTGATTCTGTGAGGTATTGGGTTGGGGATGATACGAAGATTGTGGTAGATAATGATAGAACGAATGAGAAAGAATATGAAGATGAGCAGACGGCAATTGATGATATAGAAGAAGAACTGGGTGTTGATATTCCATATCTGATGTATCGTCCTCAAGGTTTCAAATTTAAAGATTATAATATAAGTAAAGACTTTGAATATGCTTTGTTGCAGTACGACTATAAGGATACGATCTTGACAGTATATGTTAATAAATATGATAGAGAAACTAAAAGTAGTGGTGCAAGTTTAGATGGAAAAGAAATAGAAACTATTAAATTGCCGGAGGAAGAAATTAGTATTCAAGTAAAGAAAATAATGGCTAAAGGAGATAAAAAAGCCAGTTATGTTGCGTATTGGAACAATTCTACAGAATTTTATCAAATAGAAGCTCAAATGGAAGAAAAGGAATTTGTAAAATTAATCAAAAATATAAAATTTTAGTGAGATAATGCCGTTTTCGCATCGTATATATAGTGTAATGAAAGTTTAAAGGAGGAAAGACATTACATGAAAGAGAAAATGAAAAGAATAATAAGCCTGTTGTTTTTAGTATGTTGCTGCAGTGTGCTGTTTGCAGTTCCTGCGATGGCAGAAGGATTATCAGATGATTTTTCAGTAGAAACGGATACTGATAAGGATTATGCAGAGGATACAACTTATAGTGTTCTTAGAGGCAATAACTTAAGCTTTGGAACAACAACGATAAAAAAAATGGCAAGTAATAAAGTTGGGGTGTCTGGAATAACTCAGTGCCATCATGTATGCGATAAAGTTTATCTGGAAGTTTACTTGGAAAGAAAAGTAAATGGAACATATTCTACATATAAAAGCTGGAATTTTACAGCATCAAATGCAAGTAATTTAGTTAAAGATATTACAGTTATTGTTCCAAGCGGATATTATTACCGTGTACGGGGCTATCATGCAGCGAAAGATGGTAGCAAGGAAGCAACAAGGACCTTAACCAATGGTGTTTTAGTAAAATAACAAATCAACAAAATAAATCACCCACCCAGCGATGCCACTCCCCCAAAAAATAAAAAATCCAGTAAACTTTACATTACCTTCGCTGGGGAATGTCTAAAAATTCTGAATAATATCAAAAAATCTAAAAAAATCCCCTTAAAAAAAGAAACATATTTCACAAAAAGACTGTCAAAAAACATATATTTCGTGTATAATAAATACAATAACAAACCGTTAATAAACAAAAAGTCGATTATTTCTTCTTAGAATTGTATATCACAGCGTTTCTGGACGATCGGATATCACAGAGAGATCCTTCAGGCTTTTTTTGATATGGAAATTTCAGAACGTGGGACGGAAAAGGGGGCTTGTGCATGAAGATAACATTTATCGGTGCTACGCATGAGGTGACTGGAAGCTGTTATTATCTGGAAGCGGCAGGACGGAAGTTTCTGGTGGATTATGGAATGGAGCAGGGACCGGATTATTATGAAAATAAGGAGCTTCCGGTGGCTCCGGGTGATCTGGATTTTGTGCTTCTGACACATGCACACATGGATCATTCCGGAAATCTTCCGGCCTTGTATGCAAAAGGCTATCAGGGGCCGATCTATGCGACAGAGGCAACTTGTAATCTCTGCGATATCATGCTTCGTGACAGCGCACATATCCAGATGTTCGAGGCTGAGTGGAGAAACCGAAAGGGGCGGAGAGAAGGAAAACCGGAATTTATTCCTGCATACACTATGGAAGATGCCATGGGTGTGCTCCGGAACTTCGTCAGATGCCCATATGATAAGATCATCAAACCGGCAGAGGGAATCGAAGTAAGATTTGTGGATGCAGGACATCTTCTTGGCTCCAGCAGTATTGAAGTCTGGATGACGGAAGAGGACAAAACAGAAAAGATTGTTTTTTCCGGCGATATCGGAAATATCAATCAGCCGCTGATCAGGGATCCGGTATATATCCGAGAGGCAGATTATGTTGTGATGGAATCTACCTACGGAGACCGCAGTCATGGAGAACGTCCGGATTATCCGGCAATACTGGCAGAGATCATCCAGAGGACCTTTGACAGAGGCGGCAGTTTGGTGATCCCGTCCTTTGCAGTAGGCCGTACTCAGGAAATGCTGTATTTTATCCGACAGATCAAAGAACAGGGACTGGTTCACGGCATGATGGTTTTACGGTATATGTAGACAGTCCCCTTGCCAATGAGGCAACTACGATCTTCAGTGAGAATGCATATACCTGCTATGATGAGGAAGCAATGGATCTTTTGAATAAAGGTATCAATCCGTTATCCTTCCAGGGATTGAAGACCTCCGTTACTACCGATGATTCCAGAGCTATCAATTTTGATGAGGACTGCAAGGTGATCATTTCCGCCAGCGGTATGTGTGATGCTGGTCGTATCAAACATCATCTGAAACACAATCTGTGGAATCCCAGAAATACCATTCTTTTTGTTGGATACCAGGCTATCGGAACTCCGGGACGGGCATTATTGGAAGGTGCTGTGGAGATGAAGTTGTTTGGTGAGACTGTGCAGGTAGCTGCTGAAATATGCAAAATGCCGGGAATCAGCGGTCATGCTGATGTAAACGGACTTATAGAATGGGCGAAAGCCTTTGAGACGAGACCAAAACACGTATTTGTTACGCATGGTGATGATACGGTGACGGAGATTTTTGCCCAGAGGCTTAAAGAAGAGCTTGGGTATGATGCAACAGCACCCTTTAGTGGAACTGAATATGATCTTCTGGAGAACCGGTGTATCCATGAGGCTGTTGGTGTTCGGATCGTAAAGGCAACTGCTTCGCCGAAAACAACCAAGGCTGCCCGTGCATATGAGAAGCTGCTGGCTATGGGACGTCGCCTGATGTCCGTGATCCGGAAGAATGAAGGCTGCCCCAATAAAGATCTGGATCGTTTTGCAAGAGATATCCAGTCACTGTGTGACAAGTGGGACAGAACAGATATTTAACCGGATAACAAAGATAACATTGAAACAATTATTTTGTCAAATCATCATAAAATCACCCTGCGGAAATTTTTCGCAGGGTGATGATAAATCCGATATACAAAATAAGATTATGTGAGATCAGCCTTCGTTCAATGCCTGGCGGATGGCTTTTGCAAGCTGATCCGGACATGAAGTTGGTTTGAATCCGCAGCGGATGCCTTCCAGACGGGAGATCACTTCATCTGCATCCATTCCCTCTGCAAGCTGTGCAACACCCTGTGTGTTTCCGGAACATCCGCCTGTAAACTTGATATTGTGAACTTTTTTATTATCGTCGATCTCGAACTCAATTCCCTGAGCACAGACGCCTTTTGTCTTATAAACCATTCTGGTTACCTCCTGTTCTGTTTATTTATCGATTATAGCATCTCTCAAAAAAAGTTTCCATAAAAAATAAAATTTGTTATAATGAACAATGTAGAAAAAGAAAAAGATACTGCTGAACGGAAAAAACTGTGAAATTCAGCGGGATATCATATTGAAAGAGAGGATTTACAGATCATGAAATGTGTTGGAATCATAGGAGCAATGGAACAGGAAGTAGCAAGACTGAAAGAGGTTATGGAGAATGTATCCATTACTACCAGAGCCGGAATGGATTTTTATGAGGGTGTTCTGGAAGGAAAGAAGGTAGTTGTGGTACAGTCCGGGATCGGTAAGGTAAATGCTGGCATGTGCACCCAGATCCTGGCAGATCTCTTTCAGGTGGAAGCGGTGATCAATACCGGTATCGCAGGAAGCCTTAACAATGATATCAATATTGGAGATATCGTACTTTCCACAGATGTTCTTCATCATGATATGGATGCAACCGGATTCGGATATCCGAAGGGACAGATCCCGCAGATGAAAGAGTTTTCCTTCCAGGCAGATGAGTGCCTTCGTAAGATGCACATGATGTATGCGAGGAAGTAAATCCGGAGATCAGGGTTTTTGAAGGAAGAATTGCTTCCGGAGATCAGTTTGTATGTGATCAGGGTGTAAAAGATAATATTGTAAAGGAATTCAGCGCCTATGCTGTTGAGATGGAGGGCGCAGCGATCGGACAGGCAGCAGCTCTTAACGGGATTCCATTCCTGATCATCCGTGCTATCTCAGATAAAGCAGATAATAGTGCGAACATGGATTATCCGGCTTTTGAAAAGCTTGCAATTGAGCACAGCGTACGTCTGACCCAGGGAATGCTGAAACGGATGGCCTGATCGGAACTTTGGAGGGAACCGTCATTTTTCTTCTGCATATACTGTAAGAGATAGCAGAGAGAGGACAGCAGAAGAGTTATGATCTATCCAGATTTTTATCCGTTTTATGCTACACAGGGAAGTCCTGGTTTTTATAATGAAGAGAGAGAACAGGAAAAGGAATTTGATCTGATGAGATCATACTATCCGGATACAGCCCGAAGGATCCAGGAAAAAGCGGAAGCACAGTGTCAGCTTTTGGATTATGAGGGAAGCCGGCTGTATGATGAATATCCGGATCGTTTCATGCTCTATCACATCTGTCACCAGGTGAAAGGACAGATGGAAGGAGATACCAGTGTACAGGAGATTCCAGGAGGGTTCCTGGATGATCTGATCGAAGTGCTGGTGTATCAGGAGATTTCCAGACGAAGATGCAGGAGGAGAAGGTGCAGAAAATGTTTCCGCACTGAGTATTAAAATGGCGGTTTACCCATGAACGATACAGTGATACTGGCAGAAGCAACCAAAACTGGTTCGCACAACATCTGTCCATATACAATAAAACAAAAAGTGAATATAATGGAAGTATGATGAAAACAATAAGGGAATTTTTAGAAGAACAGATTAATGAACAGCTGATACAGGCTGTTGTCAGTGGCCGCAGGACTGGCGAGGGACCTTCCAAGGTGAAGCTTCGTCCTGTGGAGCTGAAGGGTCAGATTTTTTACCAGGCGTCCATGACAGAAGGGACGAAGGTTTATCATAAGAATTTTACCAGGGAAGAGATGATCGCTTATCTGGAGCATGCCATGGAGGAATTTCGTCAGCTTCAGGCAACCGGACGCAGTCAGGATGGAAGTATCCTTATCAGCAAGAAAGGGAAAGCAACCATCAAAACAAAACAACACGGGCCTGCACAGAATGAGAAGATAAAGATCGCTCCTCATAACCGGGTGAAACAGTACATTCTCAGAGAGGGAACGGCAGCTCCGTTTCTGGTGGATCTGGGAGTTATGACAAAGGATGGGAAGATCGTTGCTTCCAGATATGACAAGTTCAGACAGATCAATCGCTTTCTGGAGTTTATCAGGGATATCCTTCCGAAGCTTCCTAAAGACAGAGAGATCACGATCCTGGATTTTGGCTGCGGAAAATCCTATCTTACTTTTGCTATGTATTATTATCTCAGAGAACTGGAGGGTTTTGATGTAAACATCATAGGGCTGGATCTTAAGGAAGATGTGATACGGCATTGCAGTGAATTGGCCAGATCTTATGGTTATGACAAGCTGCATTTTTACCAGGGAGATATTGCAGGGTACGAAGGCGTTTCTTCTGTGGACATGGTGGTGACACTTCATGCCTGCGATACAGCAACAGATTCGCTCTGGCCAAGGCAGTGGATGGGGCGTCAGGTGATCCTGTCTGTCCATGCTGTCAGCATGACTGAATCGTCAGATCCGAAACGAAATGCTCCAGCCTGTTATGCGTTATGGGATCCTGAAGGAAAGAATGGCAGCTCTGATCACAGATGGTCTTCGTGCCGAGCTTCTGGAAAGCAAAGGATATGAAACCCAGCTTCTTGAATTTATCGATATGGAACATACACCAAAGAATATTCTGATCCGCGCAGTAAAAACCGGAAAGAAAAAGAGCAGGGACAGTTTTTCGGATACCATGAAGGCTCTTCATGTGGCTCCTACCCTGGACAGGCTTCTTTATCCGGAAGAGTCAGCCTCACAGAAGGGAGAATGACATGATGAAGATCCTACGTAAGGGAGTGATACTGCTGGTGATCTTTGTGGCAGTAGTAGCCGGGACCTCATTTCTGATGAACAGTCAGTCTACAGATAACCGCTCAGATATGAACGATGCCACACTTCCGGAGGTTATGGTAAAGATCGGAAGTACCCAGGCAAATAAGATGTATGGATACAGACAGCAGATGCAGACCGATTTCATGAGAGGAAGTATTACTCCGCTGGATACGACCAAAAAAGTGTCTTTTGAGATCAACCCATATGCTGATACAGTAACAGGGCTTGCTTATGAGGTACGGACTTCAGATGGAAGCAAGGTTATGGAGAACCGTAAGATCAAGAATCTCACGAAAGAGGACAACGGCTGTTTAAGTACAGAGATTGAGATCGGCAGTGACCTTCGCATGAACCAGGAGTATTCCATGCAGATCACGCTGGATACCAGTGAGGGGGAAGTTTACTACTATACAAGAGTGGTTTCCAGAACCCAGTTGAATACAGAAGCGTATCTTCAGTTTGTCAAGGATTTTTCCACAAAGTGTCTGGATAAGGAACAGGCAGATACGCTGACCGGATATCTGGAAGCGGAGGATATTTCCGGCGGAACGAATTACAATAATATTTCCATCAGTTCCGGACTTTCCAATATCAGCTGGGGATCCCTTTCTCCGAAGCTCTACATGGAAGGAGTTCCGCTGATCGATGATATCAATGAAACGACTGCAAGTATCACGCTAGATTATCAGGTTTCCGCACAGGATGATGAGGGTAAAACCGAAATTTATGATGTTACGGAATTTTACCGTATGCGTTATACAGAAACAAGGATCATGCTGCTGGATTTTAAACGTTCTGCAACGAAGGTATTTGATCCGTCTCAGAAGGTAGTTTCCGATGCAGGCCTGCTTCTGGGTGTCCGTGACAAGAATGTCACCTATGCTTCAGACAGCAGTGGAAAGATCGTTGCTTTTGAGCAGGATGGGGATCTCTGGTCTTATGCACCGTCCAGCGGAAAGATCACAAGGATCTTCAGCTTCCGCAAAGAGGAAGATAACGATTCCAGATATGTGCGCAACGAACATGATATCAAGATCATCCGAGTGGCAGATAACGGGGATGTGGACTTTGTATTGTACGGTTACATGAACCGTGGTGTTCACGAGGGATACAGCGGTGTCTGTGTTTATCACTACAACAGCGACCGTAATGTGGTGGAAGAAAAAGTATTCATACCAAGTACAGAATCCTACGAGTTCCTGAAGGAAGATCTTGGAACACTCACTTATGTAAACAAAAACAATCAGCTGTTTCTGCTGTTTGCACAGAAGCTGTATCAGGTAGATATTGAGACAGGAACCTCACAGGTTCTGGAAGAAGGAATCAAACAGAACCATTTTGTTGTGTCAGATACCAAGGCACATGCAGCATGGCTGATCGAATCCGGAGATGATGCAGGGAAGATCCGGGAAATTGAATTTGATTCTCTGAAAACAAGAGATATTTCGCCGGAAAGCGGAAAAAATCTGAGAGCTCTGGGATTTATGAATGAAGATCTGGTATATGGGATCCTTTCAGATGAAGACATTCTTACGGATGCCAACGGACATGAAACAGAGGGAATCAGTACATTCCGCATTGAAAGCTTTAAAGGAAAGGTGAAAAAAGAGTATCGTCAGGATGGCCTTTATATCACCAACGTAACGGTTGGCAGTACCATGATGGAGTTTGAACTTTCTGCAAAATCGGGGAATGCTTATACAGTCCAGAAAAAGGACAATATCATGAATAACAAAAAAGCATCCGGAAGCCAGATAGATGTAGCATTGATCACTACAAACCGTGCAGGAACGCTGATCCGCCTGACCATGACTCAGAAACCGGAGACAGACAGTCCGCTGCTTGTTTGTTCCAAGATCGAGAGTACTGAAGACTCATCGGTAACATTGGATACTACCGTTCCACAGGGAGAACTTTATTATGTTTATGCATATGGTTCTCTTGACCGTATCTATACCGATCCGGCTGCAGCTGTGAAACGCGCGGATGCGCAGACTGGAGTGGTACTTAACCGTGCGCAGCAGTATGTCTGGGAACGTGGAAACAAAAAAACAAAGCTCCAGATGAATATAGAGGATGTACCGGAAAGTATACGTACAGCCAACTGGAAGAAAAAAGAACTTCAGGATAGCCTTGGTAATATGGGAACGGTGATCGATCTGACCGGCTGCACTCTTGACAATGTTCTTTATGAGGTCAGTGCCCAGAGACCGGTGATCGCCAAGACAGGAGAAAATTCCAGTGTGGTGATCGTAGGCTATGATGAATATAATACCTATCTTTATGATCCGGCAACAGGCAGATCAGCCCGTATGGAATGAATGACAGTACAGCGCTGTTTGAGAGTGCCGGAAATGTATTTCTCACCTATATAGAAAACGTCATAGAGTGATGCTTACAGAGCAGGTCGGATGAAGGCCATGGGGTTACAGCAGGATGGCAAGACGGGAGTTCCCGTTTGGCATAAATCGAAAACAGGAAAAAAGTTCCTGTTTTCCGGGAAAAGCGCGACAGGAAAGGGGAAAAATCAATGTTAAGTGAAAGTATTAAAAAACTGGTACAGTATGGGGTGGAGAGTGGTATTACTCCGGAATGCGAAAGAATTTATGCAACCAATCTTCTTCTGGATGTCTTTGGGGAAAGCGAATATACAGAACCGGAGACAGAGTATGCTAAAATCAATCTTGAGGAGACTTTGAACGAACTTCTTGATGAGGCTGTAAAGAGGGGCATCATCGAGGACAGTATTGTGTACAGAGATCTCTTTGATACAAAACTGATGAACTGTTTGATGCCGCGTCCTGCCCAGGTGCAGAGAGAATTCTGGGATGCTTATAAAGAAAATCCAGAAAAAGCCACAGATTATTTTTATAAGCTGAGTCAGGACAGTAACTATATCAGACGTTATCGCGTAAAAAAAGATCAGAAATGGACAGTAGACAGCGAATATGGTAAGATCGATATCACGATCAACCTGTCCAAGCCGGAAAAAGACCCAAAGGCTATCGCAGCTGCCAAGCTGGTAAAATCCAGCAGCTATCCAAAATGTCTGCTTTGTCCGGAAAATGAAGGCTATGCAGGAAGAGTCAATCATCCGGCAAGGGAGAACCACAGGATCATCCCGATCACCATCAATGACAGTCCATGGGGCTTCCAGTACTCTCCATATGTTTACTACAATGAACATTGTATCGTATTTAACAGTCAGCATACTCCGATGAAGATCGAGAGAAATACATTTATCAAGCTGTTTGATTTTGTAAAGCTGTTCCCACATTATTTCCTTGGCTCCAATGCGGATCTTCCAATCGTAGGAGGTTCTATCCTCAGCCACGATCATTTCCAGGGCGGGCATTACACCTTTGCCATGGCGAAGGCAGAGATTGAAAAGCATGTGACGATCCCGGGATACGAAGATGTGGAAGCAGGCATTGTAAAATGGCCTCTTTCCGTACTGCGTATCCGCAGCAAAGACGAGACGAGACTGATCGATCTGGCAACACATGTACTGGCAGGCTGGAGAGGATATACGGATGAGGCTGCATTTATCTTTGCAGAAACAGACGGAGAGCCGCATAACACCATCACACCGATCGCACGTAAAGTGGGAGATACCTTTGAACTGGATCTGACATTACGTAACAATATCACAACAGAGGAGCATCCGCTGGGGGTTTATCATCCGCATGCATGCTATCATCATATCAAGAAAGAGAATATCGGTCTTATTGAAGTTATGGGACTCGCTGTTCTTCCGGCACGTCTGAAAGAAGAGCTGGAGCTTCTTGAAGAATACATTTTAAGCGGCAGGGACATCGCTTCCAATGAGAAAATCGAGAAACATGCTGCATGGGTTGCAGAATTTCTGCCAAAATATGAGAAACTTGATAAAGATAATATCCAGGAAGTCCTTCGCAGGGAAGTGGGCAATGTATTTGTTCATGTACTGGAGGATGCCGGTGTTTATAAATGCACACCAGAGGCAGGGATGCATTTATGAGATTTATCAATACTCTGTAAAAAAAGTACGGAGGCACCCGGGGATGGATATGTATTTCAGGAGGAGTTTGTTTATATGAAAAACAGGGAAAAAACCGGAAAGGCCTTTCGGATAAAATGGCTTTTGCTGGCACTTGTGGCAGCTGCACTGATCTTTGTGCCGGCTGCATCGCATAAGGTGTCGGCGTCGAAGCTTGTTTATACCGTTAAGTTCAATAATAATTCAGGTACCAGCAAAAGTAAGACGTATACCGCACTGACACGGAACGTGACATTAAATACTACGATCCGGCTTCCGGCAGTACCAAGGCTGTGGGATATCAGAATCTCGGATGGACACACGGAAGGGGAGCAGTAAGGTGGTATATAAAGCAGGTGCCAGCGTAAAGGTCAGAAAAGATATGACTCTGTATGCGGTCCGCAGAAAGAGCAGATACTATACCGTAAACTTCTATCTTGGAAATGGAAGCACCAATTCCGCATATAAGAAGCTGCAGAAAAAAGTAGAAGAGGGTACATATTACACATTGCCTGCAGTTCCATCCAGATCTGGATATGTAAATCTTGGCTGGTCAACAGCAAAGAACGGCAAGGCATCTACTGCAAAAAAAGTAGGAACGAAGATTAAAATCTCCGGTAATATCAGATACTATTCCGTACAGATGCAGTCAGTAAAAGTAAATCTCCGCAAGGCAAACGGAACCGTATGGAAGACAGTAACACTTGGAAAGGGCGGTTACCTTAAGCTCCCATCTGTATCCAATGCGACAGGTTATACGTTTATGGGCTGGTCTAAGACCAGACGGACCGGTTCTTCCACAGATCCGGATTATGAAGCCGGTGAACTTCTACGGATCAACAAAAACACCAATCTGTATGCGACGGTATTTAACCGTGCACTGGAGAAGGACATCAGTTCCGATGAGATGGCTCATCCGGCTATCGGTATGATGTACAGTAAGGTCATTTTTGTGGGGGATTCCCGTACTGCAGGAATACAGGCGACACTGAAAAAACAGATGAGCAGTTCTGTAACAAATGGGGTTTCTTTTGTTGCAAACCCAGGAAAGGGCTTGAGCTGGTTCCGGGATACAGGATATGCACAGCTTATAGAAGAGATCGACAAAACAGAAGGCTCCAAACCGATCGCCGTTATCTTTAATCTGGGTGTCAATGACCTGGGAAATGCAGGCAATTATGTCAGCTATATGACCAGTATCGCATCCACATTGAAAAGTAAGAACTGTAAGCTCTTTTACATGTCTGTAAATCCCGTCAACAGTACCATGATCACAAAAACGGGAAGAGGCGCCCGTACAGAAGCACAGGTAAGAGAATTCAACAGCAAGATCCGTTCCGGTCTTTCTCTGTATTACAAATATATTGATATGTACAGCGTACTTATGAAAAAAGGCTACGGGACCAATGCCCGCTATGATGGTGTGGATGACGGCGATGACGGACTTCACTACACAACAAAGACATTCAAGAGGATCTACTATTACTGCATTACTTATCTCAACACAGGAAGTATCAACGCATCTTATTATTAATGGTATAACAGACAGAAAAATCCCGTCTGCCGGAGACATTCCGCCAGGCGGGATTTTTCTGTCCGGCGGCCCGCTATTTTTCTGTCCGACAGGGCAATTACTCCTTGCACGAACCATGAGAATAGTCTATACTTAATTCGGTACGGACGTTTGGAGGTCCGCAGGGACGTGTGATCCTGAATATGAGGAATGAGGTATAGATTATGAAACTGACAACAGTGAAAGAGATTTACAGAAACCGTGAACAGTATCTCGACAAAGAGATCACCGTAGGTGGATGGGTACGAAGTGTTCGTGATTCCAAGGCGTTTGGATTCATCGTACTTCATGATGGAAGCTTTTTTGAAACTCTTCAGATCGTATATCATGATAACATGGAGAATTTCGCAGAGGTTTCCAAGCTGAACGTTGGAGCGGCCATCATTGTTAAGGGAACGCTGGTAGCTACCCCTCAGGCGAAGCAGCCATTTGAGATCCAGGCAACAGAGATATCTGTAGAGGGAGCTTCCGCACCGGATTATCCACTTCAGAAGAAGAGACACAGTCTTGAATACTTAAGGACCATGACACATTTAAGACCGAGAACAAATACTTTTCAGGCTGTATTTCGTGTACGTTCTCTCTGTGCATATGCGATCCATAAATTTTTCCAGGAGAGAGGCTTTGTCTATGTGCACACACCGCTGATCACAGGAAGTGACTGTGAAGGTGCAGGAGAGATGTTCCAGGTAACAACACTGGATCCGAAGAATATTCCGCTGACAGAGGATGGAAGTGTTGATTATTCACAGGATTTCTTCGGAAAGGAGACAAACCTTACCGTAAGCGGACAGCTGAACGGAGAGACTTATGCACAGGCATTCCGCAATATCTACACATTCGGACCGACCTTCCGTGCTGAGAATTCCAACACTACCCGTCATGCAGCTGAGTTCTGGATGATCGAGCCTGAGTGTGCGTTTGCAGACCTTCAGGACGCTATGGAGCTTGCAGAGGCTATGCTGAAATACGTGATCCGTTATGTCTTTGAGAATGCACCGGAGGAAATGAACTTCTTCAATTCCTTCATTGACAAGGGGCTTCTTGACAGACTGAACCATGTGCTTAATTCTGAATTTGCGCATGTGACCTATACAGAGGCTGTTGAGATCCTTGAGAAGAACAATGACAAATTTGATTACAAGGTATTCTGGGGATGTGATCTTCAGACAGAGCATGAGCGCTATCTGACAGAGCAGGTCTACAAGAGACCGGTATTTGTTACAGATTATCCGAAGGAGATCAAGGCATTCTACATGAAACTCAACGAGGATGGAAAGACAGTTGCGGCTATGGACTGTCTGGTGCCGGGAATCGGAGAGATCATCGGAGGAAGCCAGAGAGAGGATGACTACGACAAGCTGAGAACACGTATGGATGAGCTGGGTCTGAAACCGGAGGATTACGATTTCTATCTGGATCTTCGTAAATATGGTTCCACACGTCATTCCGGCTTTGGGCTTGGATTTGAGAGATGTGTCATGTACCTTACAGGTATGGGTAACATCCGTGACGTGATCCCATTCCCGAGAACTGTAAAGAACTGCGATCTTTGATCAGAACACTTTTGCACAGCAGGACGTTCTGTGCTCCTGAGATCAGAGAACAGCAGGGAGAAATTGGCAACAGGTATTGATATGTGTGACTGACACACAAGGGAGAACATTATGAGATTTATTCATCTTGCAGACGTGCATCTGGGCGCAGTTCCCGATAGGGGCTGCCCGTGGAGCAAAGAGCGGGAGGAAGAAATCTGGAGCACTTTCCGCCGGGTTATTGCGGGCATCCGCGAAGATCCGGTGGATTTGCTATTTATATCCGGAGATCTGTTCCACCGCCAGCCTCTTATGAGAGAGCTTAAGGAAGTAAATTATCTGTTTTCCACCATCCCGGATACCAGAGTGTATCTGATGGCAGGAAATCATGATTTTATAAGCAGAGATTCTTTTTATAATACGTTTGAGTGGAATTCCAATGTTATATTTTTCAGGAGCAGGGAACTGACCTGTGTTAAAGATCCCAGGCTTGATGTCTATGTATATGGACTGAGTTACTATGACCGGGAAATAAAAGACGGACTTTATGATCAGGCTGTCCCTGTCCAGAAAGAAGGAATCCATATTCTGCTGGCCCATGGCGGCGATGAGAAGCATATTCCTCTCAGTGCAGCAGCTTTGGCGGCGTCAGGCTTCGATTATGTGGCGTTAGGGCATATCCACAAGCCGCAGATCCTGATCCGTGACCAGGCGGCCTTTTCCGGGGCTCTGGAGCCCATTGACAGGAATGATACAGGGGAACATGGATATATGGAGGGACGACTGATCAACGGAAGGATCCGTACAGAGTTCGTTCCCTTTGCCTGTCGTTCCTATCAGCAGCTGGTAATGACACTTCACGAGGAAACTACACAGATATCTCTGGAAGAAGCGGTAAAATCCCAGATTTTCCGCAGAGGAGGAAGGAATATCTACAGGATCATTCTTCAGGGAATGCGTTCGCCGGATCTTCTTCTGATCCCTGAGAAACTGAAAAGTCTCGGAAATGTTACCGATGTTGTGGATGAATCCTGGCCGGCGTATGATCTTGGTGAGCTCTACAAACGCTACAGCGGTACTCTGATCGGTGATTATATCGGCTATTTTCTGGCCAAAAAGGGTATGGATACCGTGGAAAAAAAGGCGCTGTATTATGGGCTTCAGGCATTGCTTGAGACAGGCAGCCGGCGATAAAGGGGCAGCACAGGAGGATAGCATAAGATGGTTATCAGACGTTTAAAAATAAAAAATTTCGGGAAGATCCGGGACAAGGATATGGAGCTTTCACCTGGGATCAACGTACTTTACGGTGAAAATGAGAGTGGAAAAACTACCACACATACATTTATCCGCTCCATGTTTTACGGCGTTCGCAGACTGCGGGGAAAGGCTGCTCTGAACGATACATATACAAAATATGAACCATGGGAAAATCCGGCAGAATATGGTGGGATCATGTGGTTTACAAGTAAGGGGAAGAAGTATCGTCTTACCAGGAATTTTTATAAAGAAAAGAAGCTGGGAGAGCTTCTCTGTGAAGATGATGGCAGTCTTGTGGATGCGGAACAGGGAGCTCTTGGAACTATTCTGGGAAATGTAAGTGAGGCAGTTTATGATAATACGGTGTCTGTGGCACAGCTGAAAAGCGTTACAGGAAAAGATCTCGTACGTGAACTGCAGAATTACATGGCCAGCTATCAGGGAACCGGTGACAGTTCCATTGACATGGGACGAGCCATGCAGATGCTGAAAATGTCCAGAAAAGGATATCTGACAGAAGCGGCCCGGCGAAAAAAGGAGCTGGAAAAGGAAAAAGAAAAGATTTCCGCAAACATGGAATATATCCGCAGAGAGATCCGTGAACTGGATGAGAAGCGTGATCGGATCATGCAGCAGCAGGACGGGATGAACATAGGGACCAGAGAACGGAGTACAGAGGATCTTCTTGAGCTTCGGATCGATCGTGTAAAAAGAAGGCGGGAGCTGACAGATGCAGTTCTGGCAGTTGTGCTGCTTGGCGGGATTGCCGGTACCGGCTGCCTGGCAGCTTTTTCCGGGCAGGTCATTTTCAGTGTTCTGGCAGGCGTGGCAACTGCGGCGATTTCTGTAGCGGCATTGTTTTTTCGCATACGGCTCAGCAGGGAGCTGAATAAGAGAGAACGTCAGAGAGAGCGCTGGCATTCCAGACATGAGGAGCTGACCTGGAACCGGAACAGTCTGGACAGTGACTACGAAGAGAAGCATACAGCGCTGGAGAACCTGCAGGCAGAGTTGACGGAATGTGAAGAAAACACAGAAGTGATCACTCCGGAGGAAACGGAGATCCAGGCGCTGAATATGGCCATGGAGACGATTGAGGCACTTTCCGGAAACATTACGGATCAGGTAGGGGTCCGTCTGAAAAAACGTACATCTGAGATATTAAGTGAGATCACCGGTGGCAGATACCAGGAGGTTCTGATGGATGAGGCACTGCATATGTCTGTGAACACAGGGGAGCGTATCGTATCCATTGAGAGACTGAGCCGCGGGACACTGGAGCAGATTTATTTTGCCCTTCGTATGGCAGCAGGAGAGCTTTTCTGCAAAGAGGAACCGTTCCCTGTGATCCTGGATGATGTATTTGGCATGTATGATGAAGAACGTCTTGCAGCGGCTCTCAGGTGGCTGCATAAAGAAAACAGACAGGTGCTCATAAGTACCTGCCATAAAAGAGAAATGGAGATCCTGGATAAAGAGAGGATTCCCTATCAGAAGCTTCCTATGTGAGCTTTTGCAGGAAGATTTCAGCATAAAGATCAAAAGCAAAGCAGACAGCAGATGCGGATCATGGATATCCGTCTGTTACAGAAATATAAAGCGGCTGCGCTTTCTGAGAAACTGTTATATCGTTCTCAGAAGGTGCAGCCGCTTTGCGTGCGTTATGATTTATTTCTCATGCTGGCTCATGTAATTTGTTACGCAGCGTTTGATTCTGTCTACCGGATTCAGAAGGTGGCTGACAGAGGTATCATGGTTCAGCGTATCAATGATCAGAGCAATATATTTGCTCATATCGCAGCTGATGTAGTATGGCTTCTCAAGAAGCTCAGGTGACTGATAAACCAGGTTAGTAGTAAGGAGCTTGTCGAAGTAGCCCTTCTTGTAAGCATCGTCAAATTTATCAAGACCATCGGTAAAGAATCCGAAGGTAGAGCAGATGTAAACTCTGCCTGCTCCTTTCTCTTTCAGGAGAGACGCAATCTTAATGATCGTATCACCGGAGGAGATCATATCATCGATCAGGATCATATCCTTGCCCTCGATCTTTGGTCCGAGGAATTCATATGCTGCGATCGGATGACGGCCGTTTACATATCTTGAGTAATCCAGACGTTTATAGTACATACCCATATCAACACCGAGGACATTGGCGAGATAGATCGCACGGTTCATGCTTCCTTCGTCCGGGCTGATCGTCATGAAATGATCCTTGTCGATATGAAGTCCCTTTTCATTATTAAGAAGAGCCTTGATGAACTGGTAGGATGGCTGTACAGTCTCAAAACCATGAAGAGGAGTCGCATTCTGTACACGGGAATCATGTGCATCAAAGGTGATGATATTCTCAACACCCATATCGATCAGCTCATGAAGTGCATTGGCACAGTCAAGAGACTCTCTTCCGACACGTTTGTCCTGGCGACTCTCATAGAGATATGGCATGATCACGTTGACTCTGCGGGCTTTTCCGCCTACAGCGGCGATAACACGCTTCATATCCTGGAAATGATCATCCGGGGACATAAGATTCGTGTAAGGTCGATCGGATAGGATAAGCTGTAATTTGTTACATCTACCATTACGTAGATATCATCACCGCGGACAGATTCGTTGATGGTGCATTTACCCTCACCGGAGCCGAAACGTGGAGTCTTGGCGTCAATAATGTAAGAATCGCGCTTGTATCCCTCGAATGCAAAGGAGTCCATTCCAGGATACTGTCTTTCGGCACGCCATTTGACCAGCCAGTCATTCACCTTCGCGCCTAATGAGCTGCAGCTCTGAAGGGGAATCAGTCCAAGTCTTCCTACCGGGAGTGTGGAAAAATCTTTTGTATTTACCTGTGCCATTTTAATTTCCTCCTAAAAATATTTTCTGTATACGGATGTCCTTCCCGATCAACGATATCATCTGATAGTTGCTGGCAATTCGGGAAAATGTTCTCTCGGAATAGGTATCCGAGAAATTTTTGAGCGTCAGATTCGTGGAAATGATCGTGGATTTCCTGCGCATGATCCGCTCATTGAGACAGAGAAAAAGCTGTGAAGATACGAAACTGTTGGTAAGCTCCGTTCCCAGGTCATCAATGATCAGAAGATCACAGTCATAGATCAGTTCCTCGTCTGTGCCGGTATCTTTTCGGGAAAAAGAATTCGCAGCCATCATATCAAAAAGATCGTAGGCGGAAAAGTACAGGACACAGTGGGTGGATCTGAGAAGCTCTCGGGCGATGCAGTGTGAAAGAAAGGTTTTTCCCACACCGGTATCACCATATAAAAACAGGTTTTCAAATTTATGGTCGAAGTTCTGCACAAAGCGCTGTGCAGTGTCATAGGCCCGTCTGGCTGTTTCCAGGGCAGACAGTCCCGTGGCTTCGTTTTTTATTGTAGCAGAATAATAGTCAAATGAAAAGCTGTCAAAATTCTCTTTTTCGAGAATTTCATTCAGATTGGACTGTGCATAAAGCAGTTCGATCTCAGCTTTTTTAAAACAGGTGCATTTTCGGCTGCCGATATAGCCGGTATCCTGACAGTCAGGGCAGGTGTAAGGCATCTCCAGATAGTCTCCGGGAAAGCCGTTTGCAACAAGAAGGGTGATCCGTTCATCGGAAAGCTCCTGGATGGCTGCCTTCAGATCCGAAGTTCCCTTTTCTTCGCCGTTTAAAAGGCGACGGACTTTGTCAGCACTTAAAGTTGCCACCTCGTCATCAATCTCTTTCAGACGGGGGATCTTTCCGTAGGCTTCGGCTGTGTGCTCCTCCAGAATACGGTGGTTCTGTGCCTGCCGGCGGCTGTATTCTCTCATTATAGTATCATATTGAAAATTCTGTAAAGGCATAAAGCGCTCCTTCCAGGTTCTGTTACTGATTATTTAAAAGACGTTTCTCATATTCCGCAAAATCATAATCACGCTGGTGGAAATTATTGAAGCGGTTGCTATTCTGAGGCTGAGTCTGGGGCTGCTTCTTCCTGGAAACGGATTTCTCAAGCTGGCGTTTTTTGTGTGCGGCATCCAGAAGCCGGATATCCTCCAGCGTATGTACGTTTTTCTTTTTCCAGCCGGAGAGGATCTTATCTGCATATTGGAAACTGGGCTGTCCGGTGGAAAGGACAGTACGGCTGCAGGCTTCCTGGATCAGCTCCAGATCAAAACCGTAGGTCTTGCGCCAGGTATCAATGTAAGTGATCTCGTTATCAACAGGATTGCGGCCGCTGATCCCCATAGCCTTCAGGATCGTGTAATAATCCTTGGAAAAACGGGAGCTGGCATCCCGGGCCATCTCGACGGTGGTGATGCCGTCTTTTGCCCAGGCGAGTGCAACAGTTTCAATATAACGCATACTCTTGCGGCCTCTGGAAACACAGTATTCCACCAGATATTCGATGAGATCCGCAGACATATGGAGTTCATCATAGAAAAAAAGGATCTTCTGCATTTCTGTAGGCGTCAGTGTTTTGGTCAGATACTGCTCTGTGATATAGAGAAGCTGACTGATCTCTTCGTTTTGCTTAAGTTCTCTGATCCGGTCAGGAGTGAGACTGAGAATGTAATCAGCGGAGCTTGGGACTCCCGGATCCGCGTTCCCGGAAACGGAAGCAGAATTGCCGGAACCGGTGAAAGTATCTACGGAAGCGCTGCTCTCTCTATGACCGGTATCCGCAAAGGGTTCCAGCAAAGTGATCCCGGAAAGCTTCTGATCTGCAGTATAGGTTAATGCGATCAGTTTCTCACCTTCCCAGTATTTCAGCGCACGGGAAATATCTCTTTCCGTGCAGAAAAGGCTGTCTGCCATATGCTCCAGGCTGAAAGAAGAAGGAGCGGCAGATACCATCCGGAGAAGGTAGATATATACCTTTACGAACTCCCCGTTGGCACGAGGCATGAAATTGTCAATAAAGCGATTGGAAAGAATCGTTACCTCCAGTTCAGAGGAATTCTGAAGTGAAATCAGGCTCATGATCAGCAGCTCCCTTTCTAAAATACAGCAGATATTTCAGGTGATATCCCAAAGTCCGCCATGCTAAAAAGGATTATAGCACAACCGCTTTTACTTGAGAATAGTCTATTTTCACAGAAGTTGTGCACTAATTTCCATGTGGAAAATGTGGATAGTGTGGAAAACTTTGAGGATAACATTATCAGCAACTAACAAAAACCTTAATTTTGTAAGAAAAATGCGGTATTTGTTGAATTTGGCTGTTGAATTATGTCAAGTAGGTTATACACAAAAAAATCCACATGCCAGGCACGTCTGAAATGTGCATAAGCATGTGGATAATGTGGATAATTATTTTCCGAGAAGGTGTTCTCCAATATTTACAACGTCTCCGGCGCCCATAGTTATCAACAAATCACCATGTGCACAACTTTTTAAGAGGAAGCTCTCGATCTCATCAAAAGTCGGGAAATATTCGCAGGGGGTTCCAAGTTCCTGGATCTGTTTCTGGAGATCCTGGGAAGAAATACCAAGATTGTCTGTTTCACGTGCGGCATAAATATCAGCCAGTACAACATGATCGGCCAGAGTCAGCGCTTTTGCAAATTCCGGAAGAAGAGCTTTGGTACGTGTGTAGGTATGAGGCTGGAATACACACCATACCTTCTGATGCGGATAATTCTTTGCAGCATGAAGGGTTGCCTCGATCTCGGTTGGATGATGCGCGTAATCATCAATGATGGTGATACCGCCGATCTCACCTTTATACTGGAAACGACGGTCTGTACCGGTAAAGCTTCCGAGACCTTTGACGATCACATCATCCGGAAGGTCCAGAAGGCGTCCTACGGCAATGGCGGCCAGTGCATTGGATACGTTGTGGATACCCGGTACACGCAGATAATAGCTGCCGATCTTTTTGCCCCGGAAGAGAACGGAGAAGGAAGGATGTCCGTATTTATCCCAGGTAATGTCTGCTGCGGTGTAATCGGCATCGTGCTCCAGACCATAGGTAAGAACATTGCATGGAAGCTCCCGGGTGATCGTCTCATACTCCGGTGTGTCGGCGTTGATGATCAGAGTACCGTCAGCAGGGAGAAGCTCTGCAAATTTCCGGAAGGAATGGCGGATGTCGTCAATGTCCTTGAAGAAATCCAGATGATCGGCATCCATGTTCAGGATCACACTGATCTTAGGGAAGAAGCTTAAAAAGCTGTTGGTGTATTCGCATGCCTCTGTGATAAAGGTCTCAGAATTTCCAACGCGGATATTTCCGTGGATAGCAGGAAGGATTCCGCCAACACTGATGGTAGGATCACAGTCACCCTCAAGAAGGATATGGGAAACCATGGAAGTAGTAGTGGTTTTTCCGTGGGTTCCGGAAATTGCGATCGGTGTATCGTAGTTCCGCATGATCTGTCCCAGAAGCTCTGCACGGGTGAGCATTGGAAGCCCTTTTTCTTTCGCACAGGCAAATTCCGGGTTGTCCGGGTGGATCGCTGCTGTATAGACAACCACATCTACATCATCCTTGATGTTGGAAGCGCGCTGTCCGTAATAGATCACAGCGCCACGTTCTTCCAGGGTGCGGGTCAGCGGGCTGGATTTGGCATCGGAACCGGAAATCCGGAAATTTTCTTCCAGAAGGATCTCGGCAAGGCCGCTCATGCTGATGCCTCCGATCCCGATGAAATGAATATGGAGCGGTTTATGAAAGTCTATCTGATACATAATAATCTCCTTATATATATGTTATTTTCGTAGTTCTTTTGTCTGTTTTATTATAACGCCAACAGAAACAATTGAAAAGTGGTTCTTTTGGCTAAAAAAGCGGTTTTTTACGGAATATAAAAGTAACCAGAAAATAACATCGAAAAATGTTGAAAATTACCAGAGGAATGAAAAAAATGATGAGTCTTACCAATTTATAATATACAATAGCGATAAAAAAAGTAAAATACAGCTAAAATAATTGTAAAAAATGTTCACTAATACAGTAAAGTATGCTATAATGGAATAATCATAACATACAAGAGGTGATCGCATGATTAAGAAAGAGATGATTGCCATGCTCTTGGCCGGTGGGCAAGGCAGCAGGTTAGGAGTTTTGACAGAAAAGGTTGCAAAGCCGGCAGTCGCTTTTGGTGGTAAATATCGTATCATCGATTTTCCACTGAGCAATTGTATTAACTCGGGAATTGACACGGTGGGTGTGCTGACACAGTACCAGCCTCTCCGCCTGAATACACATATCGGTATCGGTATTCCGTGGGATCTTGACCGCAATGAAGGCGGTGTCACAGTCCTTCCTCCGTATGAGAAGAGCACAAGCAGTGAATGGTACACAGGAACTGCCAATGCGATCTATCAGAATCTGGCTTATATGGAGCAGTATAACCCGGATTATGTACTGATCCTTTCCGGTGACCATATCTATAAGATGGATTACGAAGTGATGCTGGATTTCCACAAAGCGAACAAGGCAGATATTACGATCGCGTGTATGCCGGTTCCCATTGAGGAAGCCAGCCGTTTTGGTATTATGGTTACTGATGAGAGCAGCCGTATTACTGAGTTTGAGGAGAAGCCGGAGCATCCAAGCAGCAATCTTGCATCCATGGGTATCTATATTTTCTCATGGCCGGTTCTGAAGGAAGCACTGATCGCCCTGAAGGATCAGAATGGCTGTGACTTCGGTAAACATATCCTTCCGTACTGTAAAGAGAAGGGGCAGCGCCTTTTTGCTTATGAGTACAACGGCTACTGGAAAGATGTAGGAACTCTTGGTTCTTACTGGGAAGCAAATATGGAGCTGATCGATATCATTCCGGAGTTTAATCTTTATGAGGAATTCTGGAGGATCTACACCAAGGGAGATGTGATCCCGCCACAGTATATTTCCGCAGATGCAGTTGTGGACAAGTGTATCATCGGTGAGGGAACAGAAATCTATGGTGAAGTACATAATTCAGTGATCGGTCCGAATGTTATCATCGGCAAGGGCAGTGTGATCCGTGATTCTATTATCATGAAGAATACAGCAGTTGGTGAGAACGTTGTTATGGATAAAGCCATCGTGGCAGAAGATGTTGTCATCGGAAATAATGTTGTGATCGGATGCGGCGAGGAGGCACCGAATGTTCTGAAACCGGCTGTATATTCCTTTGGACTTGTGGCTATCGGCGAAAACAGCGTGATTCCGGACAGTGTCAAAATCGGTAAGAATACCGCTATCGCCGGTGTTACAACAAAAGAAGACTACCCTGACGGAGAACTGGCAGCCGGCCAGGTAATTGCAGCAAAGGACGGTGGGAAAGAATGAGAGCGATAGGTATTATTTTGGCAGGCGGTAATAATAACCGCATGAGAGAATTATCAAACAAAAGAGCAATCGCGGCAATGCCTATTGCAGGAAGTTACCGCGCGATCGACTTTGCCCTCAGTAACATGGCAAATTCACATATCCAGAAGGTTGCTGTGCTGACACAGTATAATGCCCGTTCCCTTAATGAGCATTTAAGTTCATCCAAATGGTGGGATTTCGGAAGAAAACAGGGAGGACTTTATGTCTTTACTCCAACCATTACCAGAGATAACAGCTTATGGTATCAGGGTACTGCAGATGCGATCTATCAGAACCTGAGCTTTTTAAAGAACAGTCATGAACCTATGCGGTGATCGCTTCCGGCGATGGATCTACAAGCTGGATTACAATAAAGTCCTGGAGTATCATATCGCAAAGCGGGCAGATGTTACCGTTGTATGTACTACATGCAAGGATCAGAGCCAGGTTGAGAGATTTGGTGTTCTTCGCATGAATGAGGACTGTCGGATCGAGGAATTTGAGGAGAAGCCGATCGTTTCCTCCTATAATACGGTATCTACTGGTATCTATGTCATCCGAAGAAGGCAGCTGATCGAACTGATCGAGCGTGCTGCCCAGGAAGGAAGGCATGATTTTGTAAATGATATTCTTATCCGTTACAAAAATCTGAAGAGGATTTACGGATATAAGATCGATAACTACTGGAATAATATCTCTACTGCAGAGGCTTATTATCAGACAAATATGGATTTCCTGAAACCGGAGATCCGGAACTATTTCTTCAAACAGGAGCCGGCGATCAAAACCAAGATCGCAGATGTACCTCCTGCTAAGTACAATCCGGGTGCAACTGTGAAGAACAGTCTGGTGTCCAGCGGATGTATCATCAACGGAACCGTGGAGAATTCTGTTCTGTTCCGTGATGTATTTGTAGGAAATAACTGTGTGATCAAAAACTCTGTGATCCTTAATGACGTATATCTTGGAGATAATACGCATATTGAGAATTGCATTGTTGAGAGCCGGGATACCATCCGGGCGAATTCATATTACAGCGGCGAAGAAGGAGAAGTGAAGATCGTCGTAGAGAAAAACGAACGCTACGTATTATAAATGCGGAAGATCAGATTTCCGCAGATACGGTTAGCGAAATGAAAGGGGCAAGTAGCAATGAATATTACAGATGTACGTGTGAGGAAGGTAGCGAAAGAAGGGAAAATGAAGGCCGTTGTGTCTGTCACAATAGATGATGAGTTTGTGGTACATGACATCAAAGTGATCGAAGGCGAGAAGGGGCTGTTCATCGCAATGCCAAGCCGTAAGGCAAGCGACGGTGAATATCGTGACATCGCTCATCCGATCAATTCAGCAACAAGAGAGCAGATCCAGACGATCATCCTGGACAAGTATCAGGAAGTAATGGCTGAGGAAGCTGAGAATGAGGTTCTTATGGAGGCTGCGGAGTAAGAGAAGCAGCTTTAGGGGGGATTACATCAGAGAAGTATTCTCGTAGCTGATGATCTTTGGATTGAAACAGCATAGAATAAAAACTGCCGTTTTACAGATAAATCTGTGAGAGGGCAGTTTTTTTATGCTCCGGAAAACAAAAAAACGCTTTTCAGTTCATAAAAATTTAAATTATTACGTATTTGTTACAAAAATAAATAAAATTATTGCTTTCTATGAAAAATGTGTTATACTAGAATCCATGAAAGGACGAAAGGTGTTTATATGAAGAATAGAAAAGTTTTCACATTACTGCTTACAGGTATGCTGACCCTTTCCATGGGAAGCACCGTATATGCATCAGGTACAGACGCTGCGATCGCAGAGGCACAGGCGGAGAAACAGGCCGCTGAGGAGGGTCTTGCGCAGGTACAGAGCAGCATCGGCACACTGGAGAGCAAGAAGCAGGAGCTGGAGAGCTATCTGGCTGATTTAAACGCACAGTATGAGGATCTTACCAACAGCATTTCTGAGCTTAGCATCCAGGCTGCTGAGAAGGAAGATGAATTAAATAAAGTAAAAAAAGAACTGAAAAAAGCAAAGAAAGCTTCTGCAGATCAGTATGAATCCATGAAGCTTCGAATCGCATATATGTATGAAAATGCCGGAACTTCCGCACTGGAGACACTGCTTTCTTCCGAAAGCCTTGCAGAATTCCTCAATCGCGCGGAGAATGCGATCCAGATTTCTACATACGACAGAGACATGCTGGATAAATATGTGAGTCTTCAGAAGAATATCCAGGAGAATGAGAAAAAGGTTGAGACGGAGTCCGCGGAGATCAATGATCTGATGACGGAGCGTGCAGCCAAACAGCAGGAAGTGCAGTCCATGGCTTCCAGCACAAGCGATGATATTAACTCTTATGTAAACCAGATCAGCGCCAGCCAGGAAGAGGCTCAGCAGCTGATGGCAGATATCAGTAATGCAGACAGCAGTATTACCGCTCTGGTACAGCAGGCAGAGGCGGAGAAGGCTGCAGAAGAGAAAGCTAAGGCTGAAGCGGCAGCAGAGGCTGAGAGACAGGCAGCAGAAGCGGCAGCCCAGGAAGAAGCCGATCAGGATAACGAGGACAGTGAAGAGGCTGATTCTGACGATGATTACGGCTATGATCCGGAGGAGGATACAACCGAGTCTTCCAGCAGCTCTACAAGTACAGACATTGTTGTAGAGGAGGAAGAGGAAGCGGATGATGTACAGTCCGGAAGTTCCGAAGATGTTTCCGAGGACAGCTCCCAGGAGGAGGTTTCCAATGATGAGACAGCTTCCGAGGAGACGGAAGATGCCTCTGCGGATACGTCCGATTCCGGTTCTTCCAGTCAGGGAACATATCTTGGAAACTTTACACTGACCGCATACTGCAACTGTGCACAGTGCTGCGGTACAGCCGGCAATCTTACCGCCAGCGGAACAGTTCCGACAGCAGGACGTACCGTTGCCATGGCAGGTGTTCCGTTTGGGACCAAGCTTCTGATCAATGGCACTGTTTATACGGTAGAGGATCTGGGAACTCCTTACGGACATGTGGATATCTATTGTGGAAGCCATTCTGAGGCATTAAGCTTCGGACTTCAGTCTGCAGATGTATATCAGGTGGGCTGATCCGGAAAAATCCAGAGGAGAATATTTAAGAGAAATACAGCGCTGCAGGATCGTATGCTAATCCTTGCAGCGCTGCTTTTGTATGCATGACGTAGATATGTGTTTCATGAAGTGTAGTGTGTGGAAATTCACAAATTTCCTGCAATCCGGAGATTTTACAGATACGGCGTACCCGGGATCTCCGGATAGGTTCCCATACCGATGAGAAGCTCAAGGCCTGTCTGACGGCCTTCCAGTACAGCAGCTTTTACAGCACTGGCATCACCGGAGATGGCGATGATCACTTCATTGGAATGACTGGTACCGATATTCGGAGTCATATATTGTGTAATTGATACTGCTGCGGATTTCACGGCATTATCTGCCATCACAAGACCGATAGCAGCCGGAGAACCTGCCATGAAACCAAATGCTTCACCCAGAGGTGTGCCGAAGGCTTTATGGATAGCAGGACCTGCACTTGCGGAAAAAGCAAACTCCAGGTGGCCGGATTCGCTGATGTAGACCTCACCTGCATATTTGTTAGTCAGTTCCAGAGCCAGAGAAATGGCGTGACGCACGTCGGATACATCATTTCCGCCAAGGACGATATAGTTTCCGTGACCGCCCCAGCCCTTGGTGTCTCTTGGAAGCTCAATGGAAAGGACTTCTGTATTTGTGGCTTTTACTGCATCGTCAATAGCTGTGATCTGGCCGGCAGCGCCTGTTCGGGAACTGAAAAGCCCCAGACAGTGGTATTGGTACCTACGTTCATCTCTTTAAGCAGAGAATCATCAACTCCGGAGATCACGAGTCCGATTGTGTCAAGAACTGCGGTCCCTACAAATTCAGTCCGTGTGCAGTTGGTGCTGATGTTATGAATATCGTGTATATTCATGTGGAAAAATCCCCCTTTTTGCTGAAAACTCATTGGTTTCAGTATAGCATCAGAGAGGGGAATTTGAAAGTGAAAATTGACGATATCATTTGTAAATGGCAGGTTTACATAGTTGTAAACGGCATTGTAAAATGTAAACTTAAAAAATAAAATTAAGTTGACATTGAAATCCTGCTGTGTTAAATTGTTAACAGCGAAAGAGCGGATATCATTTATAAAGGACAGGAATGATCTTTCGACAGGAAAAGCAGAAAAGGAAAGAAAGGATACAGATTATTATGACAACAGTGGCAGCAGGCAGAAGCAAGACGTATGATCTTGTTTACAGTGCAGTTTTTGCAGTAGTGATGGCAGTTTGCTCATGGATTTCCATTCCGGCACAGGTACCGTTTACTCTGCAGACATTCGGAGTATTTATGGCAGTTGGTGTGCTTGGAGGAAAAAGAGGAACTCTGGCAGTTCTGGTTTACGTTCTTCTTGGAGCAGTAGGAGTTCCGGTTTTTGCAGGATTTTCCGGAGGCATTGGAGCTCTTCTCGGAAATGCAGGTGGATATATCATTGGATTTATCTTTTCCGCACTTGTTATGTGGGCAATTGAGCACGTTTTTGGCAGAAAGCCGGTTGTTCAGATCATTTCCATGATCGTTGGACTGATCGTATGCTATGCCTTTGGAACCGCATGGTTTATGTTTGCCTACACAAGAAGCACAGGTCCGGTAGGTCTTATGGCAGTTCTTGGCTGGTGTGTATTTCCGTTTATCATTCCGGATCTTATCAAGATCGCACTGGCTTATGTTTTATCAGGAAAGGTACGTAAATATGCAAGATAAAAGCAGTGCTGCGGCATATGCTTCTGATGAGGCACAGAGGGAATGGTCATTCCGCTGCGCCCTCATCATGGTATGTGCCTGGCGTATTTTAAGGGGGAAGGCTACAGTAACGGTTTTACTGCACATATGGCCGAGATGCTGAAGATTTTTCTGGAGGGAAAGAAAATAAGGCTTCATGTGGATACGGATGAGATCTGCTCTGCCTGTCCGAATAATCTGGGCGGACATTGCGAAGCCGGAGATAAAGTGGCAGAGTATGACAATGCCGTGCTGGAAAAATGTGGACTGAAGGCCGGACAGACATTGCACTTCAGCGAATTTACAAAAAAAAGTCCAGGAAAAAAATTCTTGCGATGGATAAACGTAAGGAAATCTGTGGAAACTGCCAGTGGAACAGTATCTGCGAAGAACAGAAGAGCCGCTGGGCATAGATATTTATAAGAACCTTTCCAAAAACTGCTTCGGGTCTGCAAAAAAAAGTATGCCCGAAGCAGGAAAAAAGAAAAAATTCGATTTTTTTGAAAAATTTTAATTTTTTCTATTGACAAAGTACAGAAACTCTAATATAATAGCTCTTGCAGTTGAGCAAAACACAAACAACTGAAACAGAATAACGAAGCGTGGCTCAGTTTGGTAGAGCGCTGCGTTCGGGACGCAGAGGTCGCAGGTTCAAATCCTGTCGCTTCGACTAACAGCTTGAGAATCCCTTGGTTGAGGGGTTCTTTTTTATGTTTGTACATCCTGGAGCTTTTTTCAGTTGATGGAATGATTTCTCTCGATCTTCATATATATTAACGAAACCGAAATACCGGAGGGACGTGCGTTGGCTGGATATCAGCGTTTTGTTGCGTATGTGTACGAGTATCGGAAAGGAAAAAAAGATGGCAGCAGCGGTTATGTGAGGGTGGAGGCCAGAGATAGGAAATGCCGTGTGGAGGTTCATCTGCGCTGCGTTGGACTGGAGCCTGGAAGTCGGTGCAGAGTGTATGGGTTTGTGCGGCAGGAAGGGCTGATGGATGGTATTTTGATCGGAAGCTGTGTTACAGGGCGGGAGCGGATCGAGTGCGCACTGGAGACGGATACAGGGGATATTGGAGGCATGGGAAAAAGTCTTCAGGAGCTTGGAGGACTGCTTCTGATCTCCGATGCCGGCGGATTCTGGGGAACGGAATGGGATGATCAGCGATCCGGCCGGAGAATTTCCGCGAGTGGAAGAAAAAAGAAACGGAATCTCGGAAGGAAACGGAGAAAACAGGAACGGAATATCAGAAGGCGGCGGAGAAAACAGGCAGAGAGCGGGAAGAAAAGGAAGAAGAAAATCAAAAAGATGGAACCTTGCCAGAAGTGCAGGAAAATCAGAAGGAGTCAGACAGGATCATGACGGTGGAGGAGATTCAGGAGGATGTATTAAAGACATCGGAAACCGGAAATTCATATCAGGCTCCCAGTCCGCATCCGCCGGAGCACTGCGACCAGGCCAGTCATCACCGCATCCGCCGGAACCACCACGACCAGGCCAGCCGTCACCGCATCCGCCGGAACTACCACGGCCAGGCCAGCCGTCACCGCATCCGCCGAAACCATCGCGACCGGAGCCATCTCGTTCACTTCCGGGAATACCCTGTGATGATCCCTTTAACGACGGCTATTTCACAGACTGCCGCAAGATCAGACCATCGGACTGCAGTGCCTTATGCAGAAAAAACGGCTGCTTCTGCAGCAACCGTTTTGTCATGTACGGATATCAGAATTTCGGCCATCTTCTGCTGTGCAGAAATCCCCGGGGACAGTACATACTGGGGGTACCCGGTGGATACAGCCAGCAGGAACGGTTTATGGCCAATATGTTTGGCTTTCCCCACTTTAAGGAATGTCCGGATATTCATATCCCAGGCGGAAAGGGAGGATACTGGTACTGTTTTATTAACATCTGATCAGAAAAATTTCGGCATCCATGCAGATAAGCAAACAGTTTTGCAAATCCGCAGATCACAGCTCCATACCACGAATTTCTACTACCGGGATCGTCTGAGACAGGATATCCCGGTAGTTTTTCATTTCTTCCTCGGAGCAGGCAGAGAATCCCGGTATCAGAACTCCGTCGGAATCCCGGTAAGCCTGGAGATAATAAGCTTTTGCACCGCTTAACCACCGGCTGATCTCCTGAAAATCTTTTTCGGAATGAAGTTCCCTCACAACTGTTGTACGAAATTCATAATCAAGGTGTCCGTCCAGCAGCCATCCGGCAGTTTCCCGGATCCCATCCAGATCGGCATGTACACCGGTAAGCGCATGATAGTTGGAAGGACAGGCCTTGATATCCATGGCAACCTTGTTGATCAGGTCAGCTGCTGCGAGATTTTTTACCACGGAGGGGCGGGAACCGTTGGTATCGAGCTTCACATCATAGCCCAGCTCCCTGATCCTGCTGAGAAATTCCGGCAGCTCCGGTGCAAGTGTGGGTTCACCGCCGGAAATGCAGACGCCATCGAGAATCCCCTTTCTTTTTTTTAGAAAAGCCAGGATTTCCTCCTGGGAATATTCAGGCTGGGTGTCAGGCTCCACGACAAGAGCTCCATTCTGGCAGAATGGGCAGCGGAAGTTGCAACCGCCTAAGAATATGGTACAGGCTACCCTTCCCGGATAATCCAGCAGGGTTGTTTTGTTAAATCCACATATTTTCATAGGAAAATCCCCTTGTTTCTCTTATTTATGATACTACAAGCATACTCTCCCCCGAAAAAAGCTGCAAGCCTTTTTAACCGAATCAAGTAAGTTTCCTGCGGAGTTGCGAAAAGCAGTAAGCAGAGATGGGGACTTGCTCATGGAAGAAAAAAACATATAATTTATGGGCTACACCTCCTGGGGCTGCATTGACCTTGTCAGTGCATCTACAGCAGAGCTGAAAAAACGCTACGGCTACATCTACGTGGACCGCAACGACGATGGAACAGGTACACTGAACCGTTATAAGAAGAAATCCTTCTACTGGTATAAAGATGTGATCGCTACCAATGGTGAGTCACTTCACAAATAATCTGGCTGCTTGACTTTCCGGAAAAAAGCAGATATAATGCATTCATTGACGCAGACAATGGAGTTCGCGAGAGCTTCCGTTGTCTGCGTTTTTGGCTGTGTGCGAATATCTGTTTTGCAGCAGATTGACATGGAATATTTGAAAAGTTATAATCGAACGGACAGAAGGCTGAGAGCAGTCTTAGTATGAACAGATAGAATCCCGGAGCTTTTTCCGGAATGTGAAGTTACAGGAGGAGTAAAAACGTGACAGATCAGGAACGTTTTATGAAAGAGGCAATCCGCCAGGCAAAAAAGGCCCGTGCATTGGAGGAAGTGCCGATCGGCTGCGTGATCGTGCATGAGGGAAAGATCATAGCCAGAGGCTACAATCGCCGCAATACAGATAAAAATACCTTATCTCATGCAGAGCTTAATGCTATCCGAAAGGCCAGTAAAAAGCTGGGAGACTGGCGTCTGGAGGGATGCACCATGTATGTAACGCTGGAGCCTTGTCAGATGTGTTCCGGTGCACTGGTACAATCCAGGATCGATGAGGTGGTGATCGGCTGTATGAACCCGAAAGCAGGCTGTGCCGGATCTGTGATGAATCTTCTTCAGATCGAAGGCTTTAATCATCAGGTAAAGATCACAGAAGGGGTATTGGAAGAGGAATGCTCCGAAATGCTTTCCACATTTTTCAGGGAACTGCGGGAGAAAAAGAAGCAGGCAAAAATCCTGAAGAAGCAGGAAGCAGAGCGCCTTGCCGGGCAGACACAGTCAGAGAGAGCGGAACAGAAAGAAAAGTCCCGGGAGATTTACTCTTGACAGAATCCTGTGAAAATATCAAAATAAAATCATAAATGGATTTCACTATTACAGACAGAAAATCCATTCAGACCAAGCGAAAGTCGTTGATACAGGAACGACAGAAAATGGAGGAACAAAAAATGGAACTTGAAGCTTTAAGAAAAGACATGGTAGCAGCAATGAAGGCCAAAGATAAGGTAACAAAGGAAGCAGTTTCCGCACTGATCGCAGCAGTAAAAAAAGCTGCCATTGATGAGGGATGCCGTGATGACATCAAAGGAGAGCTTGTAGACAAAGTTATCCTGAAAGAGCTGAAAACAGCAAAAGAGCAGATCGACACCTGCCCTGCAGAACGTACAGATCTGAAAGAGGAGTATCAGGCAAGATATGATATCATTGCGAAATATGCTCCGAAGCAGATGGATGAAGCAGAGATCAAGGCTTATATAGAGGAGAAATTTGCAGATGTTCTGGCAACAGGAAATAAAGGCCAGATCATGAAGGCAGTTATGGGAGATCTGAAGGGAAAGGCAGACGGCAAGCTGATCAATCAGGTAGTTGCCGGATATTGTAAATAAAATAATAGTACAAAAAATCCCGCCGGATCAGTCATAAATGACGGACCCGGCGGGAATGCTGTTTATATAGAGATCATATATTATAACCTTTTTTACGCGCGCCGCACCTCGGAATGGTCTCACAGACGTTACCTTTACAGTTAACTCAGCCTAGGCACCCTCACGGCACACAAGAGCTTCTGCTTAGTGCTGCTGCATTCCTGCCCTGACACGGTTCACAGATTCCTGTTGCGTAAGACCCAGACGTCAACGCCACTTATAAAGGGCTGCTCTGCAAGATACAAGCCTCAGATTGGCATCACCCCTGCTGTAGCGGATTGCAGGTACAGGGCACCGCTATCTCCCCGGCTGCGCGGAATTTAATTATAGACGCTGAAGCCGGATTTGTCAAGGTACAGACCGAAATAAATCAGTTCATATTAAGTGTACAGTACTGTACCGCCCCGTTTTTGGTGTTGCGAAGGGTGAAGCTGATATAGGCGGACTGCTTCGCGGAAAGGTTTCCGATACGGAGCATGGAAGAAGAAGCCCCGCTATTAGGAGCGTTGTAATTGGTACTATACTGTGTATGGGTCCGGTTGTTGTTGAAAGAAACGCCTGTGATCTTCCAGCCATTTGCAGCGGTGCATTTCATGACAGCATTCTTCTGTGCCTTGTTGGTGTAACGAAAGGCGTTATGGCCGGAGCTTTTGAATTTTCCGGCAAGATTGCCTTTTACACCTGTGATGGAGACGGATTTCAACGGGTTGACATAACGAAGCACCTTGATGGTGGAAGTATAGGTTTTGTTTCCGACCTTGAAGGAAATCTTTCCGGTTCCGGGCTTTTTAACGGCAAAACCGATATTGTAGAAATGATCGGAGTGAGTGTACGGTTTTGCACCCTTGCGGAAAGCCTCCGTGGTACTTTTGAAGCTGCTGGAACCGAAGGAGTCCAGTGCGATCACAGATCCTCCGCTGACTACTTTAACATTGGATTTGAGAATGTTCTGTTTAGCAGGAATATTGCTGATCGAGATCTCATCGTATCCCAGGTCCTTTCCGGATGTGGGCATATAAACGATCCGGGTTTTGGAATAATTGATCGCTGCACTGGCGGCGAGAGGAGTCATGGCGCATACCATGGCTGCGGCTAATAAAGCGCAGGATAGTTTTTTGAGGATTTTTTTCATAGGACGCTCCTTTCCTGGTGAAAATTTTCTGTAAACATACGAAAGTTACTGATAATTTTATTTTACGATGAGATACAGGTAAAGTCAATCAATACACTCGCTGTTTTCGTGCTTTTTTGGCTATTGTACACTGCCTGAAAATGCTTTATAATATTATATTGTGTAAAACTCTGTGAAAAGAGAGGATACAGTAGTTGTTCTGCAGAAATACGTCAGGTGGAATATCTGTCTTATATGCAGACAGCAACAAATAAAATGTGCACATAAGAGGGCATAGAATGGAGGACGCTATGATTAAAAGAATCGGTCTGCTGACAAGCGGTGGTGACTGTCAGGCACTGAACGCAACCATGAGAGGCGTTGTAAAGGGTCTGAGCAACAGCGTTGAGAACCTTGAGGTTTATGGATTTGATGACGGATATAAGGGACTGATCTACGGGAAATACCGTATGCTTACAGCCAGGGACTTTTCCGGAATCCTGACTCAGGGCGGAACTATTCTCGGAACATCCAGACAGCCATTCAAACTGATGCGGGTTCCGGATGAGAAGGGACTGGATAAGGTTGAGGCCATGAAACAGACTTACTATAAGCTCTGTCTTGACTGTCTTGTGATCCTCGGCGGAAACGGAACGCAGAAAACCGCCAATCTTCTCCGCGAGGAAGGCCTGAATATCATCCATCTTCCGAAGACCATTGATAATGATATCTGGGGTACAGATATGACCTTTGGCTTCCAGAGCGCTCTGGAGATCGCAACAAATGCCATTGACTGCATCCATACAACAGCTGCATCTCATGGACGTGTATTTATTGTTGAGATCATGGGACATAAGGTCGGAAGCCTTACACTGAATGCCGGTGTTGCAGGCGGAGCAGATGTGATCCTGATCCCGGAGATCCCATACGATATCAATAAGGTTGTAGAAGCCATCCAGAAGCGTAACAAGGCAGGCAAGCGTTTTACCATTCTTGCAGTAGCTGAGGGAGCTATCTCAAAAGAAGATGCAGAGCTTCCGAAGAAAAAATACAAAGAAAAGCTTGCGGAAAGAGCGAAGAAATATCCGTCTGTATCCTATGAGATCGCAGACCAGATCCAGCAGGTGACCGGAAGTGAGGTACGTATCACAGTTCCGGGACATATGCAGCGAGGCGGAGAGCCATGTGCATATGACCGCGTTCTTTCCACAAGGATCGGTGCCGGTGCAGCGCAGGCGATCATGGATGAGGAATACGGTGTTATGATCGGTGTCATCAACGGCAAGATCAAGAGGGTTCCTCTTGCTGAATGCGCAGGCAAGTTGAAGATGGTATCTCCAAAGGATCAGCTTGTAAAAGCAGCCAAACAGATCGGAATCAGTTTTGGCGATTAATGAATTATGAGTCATCTGGCCGCCGCGGGAGTCTTTCCGCGGCGACTGTGGCGAAGAGAAGGAGAGTTTTATGAGTTATACTGCTCTTTACCGTAAATTTCGTCCCGACAATTTTGACGATGTAAAAGGACAGGATCATATTGTGACAACACTGACAAACCAGATCAAGGCGAACCGTATCGGACACGCATACCTGTTCTGCGGAACGCGTGGTACCGGAAAAACTACGGTTGCAAAGATCCTGGCGAAGGCAGTAAACTGTGAACATCCTGTAAATGGCAGCCCCTGCAATGAATGTGCCATGTGCAAGGCCATTCAGGCGGGAACTGCATGAATGTGATCGAAATCGATGCAGCCTCTAACAACGGTGTTGATAACATCCGTGAGATCCGTGAGGAAGTGGCTTATCGTCCAACAGAGGGTAAATACAAGGTTTATATCATCGATGAGGTGCATATGCTCTCAACAGGTGCATTTAATGCTCTTCTGAAAACATTGGAGGAGCCGCCTTCTTATGTTATTTTTATCCTGGCGACTACAGAGGCCCACAAGATACCGATCACAATACTGTCCAGATGTCAGCGCTATGACTTTCACCGGATATCCATTGATACCATTGCTGCCAGACTTTCCGAGCTTCTGACAGCAGAAGGGGTGGAAGCAGAGGAGAAGGCTGTACGCTATGTGGCAAAAAAAGGCGACGGGTCCATGCGAGATGCCCTGAGTCTTCTGGATCAGTGTATTTCCTTTTATCTGGGACAGGTGCTTACTTATGATAAAGTCCTGGATGTTCTGGGAGCTGTGGATACAGAGGTATTCAGCAGACTTCTCCGAAAGGTTCTTTCCGGCGATGTGACAGGTTCCATCCATGTGTTGGAGGACCTGATCACAGGCGGCCGGGAGCTGGGACAGTTTGTATCAGATTTTACCTGGTATATGCGAAATCTTCTGCTTGTGAAGACTTCCGAAAATCCGGAGGAAGCCATTGATGTTTCTTCTGAGAATCTGAAGCTTCTGAAGGAAGAGAGCGGGATGACAGATGTGGAGACGCTGATGCGTTACATTCGTATTTTTTCCGATCTGTCCAATCAGATCCGTTTTGCAAGCCAGAAGCGTGTATTGGTGGAAATCGCACTGATTAAGCTGTGCAGACCGGCCATGGAGACAAATCTAGACTCTGTTCTTGACAGGCTTCGTGTCCTGGAAAAGCAGATGGAGGAACGGCCTGTGCAGCAGGTGATCGTTCGGGAGAGCGAGGCCGGTGGAACCGGGGAACCGGGGGCGGCAGTGACCGGTACAGCAACGGTACAGCAGCAGAAACCACAGAAGGCAGCTCCTGAGGATCTTCAGAAGATCGTGGCAGGCTGGCGTGCCATCGTGGGTCAGACTACCGGACTTTTCAAGCAGTCCCTGCAGCGTGCAGTCCCCAAGTATAACGGAGAAACAGGAGATCCCATCCTTTATGTGGAATTCCAGGATTTTCTGGGGATGAATTATGTAGACAATCCGGAGGCGAAGAAAGAGCTTCAGGACATTATTGCTGCCCGGACAGGCAAGAGCGTGGAGATACATATGCTGGTAGCCAACAAACATCAGCACACCAATCTCGCGCAGATCACAGTAGACGATGCACTTCGGGAGAATATCCACATGGATATCGTAGTGGAAGAAGACCCGGATGAGGAGTCATAAATCCGTAAACAAAAAACAGGAGGAAAGTATTATGGCAAAAAGAGGTGGATTTCCTGGCATGGGTATGCCGGGAAACATGAATAATCTTATGAAACAGGCGCAGAAAATGCAGCGTCAGATGGAAGAAAACCAGAAAGCTCTTGAGGAAAAAGAGTTTACAGCAACAGTAGGCGGCGGAGCTGTTTCCGTTACAGTTTCCGGTAAACGTGAAATAACAAAGGTCACACTTTCCGAGGAAGCGGTAGATCCGGATGATATCGAGATGCTTGAGGACATGATCGCGGCAGCAACAAATGAGGCGCTCCGTCAGGTTGAGTCCGAGTCAGCAGCAGTGATGTCCAAACTCACAGGCGGCCTTGGCGGTCTTGGCGGAGGTCTTCCTTTCTGATGGAATATTACAGCAGCCATATCAATAAACTTATTGAGCAGCTTTCCCATCTTCCGGGGATCGGAGCCAAATCTGCCCAGCGTCTTGCATTTCATATCATGAATATGCCGAAGGACCAGGTGGAGCAGCTGACCGCCTCCATTACCGATGCAAGGCAGAATGTTCAGTACTGTAAGTGCTGTTACACGCTGACAGATCAGGAGCTTTGTCCGATCTGCGCCAATCCCAAAAGGGATCACAGCACGATCATGGTGGTTGAGAATACCAGGGATCTGGCAGCATATGAGAAAACAGGTAAATTTGACGGTGTATATCATGTACTTCATGGTGCGATCTCCCCGATGCTTGGGATCGGGCCGGATGATATCAAACTGAAGGAACTGATGAAGCGCCTTCAGGGGGATGTAAAGGAAGTTATTGTGGCAACCAATTCCAGTCTTGAAGGCGAAACGACAGCTATGTACATCAGTAAGCTGATCAAACCGACCGGGATCAAAGTAAGCCGTATCGCCAGCGGAGTTCCGGTGGGCGGTGATCTGGAGTATATTGATGAGGTGACACTTCTCCGGGCACTGGAAGGAAGAGTGGAACTATAACCGGATCAGGTGAAAAATTCCCTGAGGGATTGCAAAAAGTGATAAGCAGCCAGGAAATTTCCCCAGATTATAAAGGAGGTGAGACTGGTGGCAAAAAAGAAAGCAACCTCATCGGATGTGGCAGCACGCGCAGGAGTTTCCCAGGCAACGGTATCCATGGTGCTGAACCGGAAATATAATGTTTCTTTTTCGAGAGAAACTGTGGAGCGGGTGGAGCAGGCGGCCAGAGAGCTTGGCTATGAGCTTCCCGGACGTCGGAAACACAAAGCTGACAGAAAAGAAAAGCTGATCGTTGTTTTCTGCCCCACACTCACCAGTCCCTATTATGTACTGCTGCTTCAGGGGATCGAGGCTGTGGCCAATGAGCAGGGATATGGGGTATTTATCTGCAACACCCAGCGCGATGCGGGGTTGGAAGAAAAATATCTCCGTATGATGCAGACCATGCGGCCGGCAGGGATCATCTATACCTGCAATCCTCATCCGGATTTCCAGCATCAGGTAGAAAAGATCGCAAAAGAAACACCACTGGTCATCATCAGCAACAAGGAAAAAACAACCACGGTAGATGCTATCAATCAGGACAACACAGTGGTAGGAAGGCTGATGGCCAGACATCTTCTTGATCTGGGGCACACGGATGTGGCATTTATCACGCCGCCACTTACCAGACGGCAGTGGCAGCGATCCAAGCGTGTGGAGGGCTTTGTTCGCGAGTTTGAAAAAGAGGGAAAAAAGGATCATGTGCTCATCAAGGCGGCAGATGAGTCCAATGACAGAAAAATCCCGCGGATGGATTCCGAGTATGCCATGGGCTACGAGCTGACCATGGAGCTTCTCCAGGAAGGACAGAAATTTACGGCTATCGCAGGACAGAATGACATGATGGCCATAGGCGCCATTGATGCGCTGCATGAAATGAGGATACACGTTCCGAAGGATGTTTCTGTCATAGGGTGCGACAATATTTTTTATTCCGGCATCCGCAGGATCTCCCTGACAACCATTGATCATTTTGTTGCGCTGAAGGGAAGAGATGCCTGTGACATCATCATCCGTAAGATCGACATGAATGATAAATTTTACCTGGATGAAAGACCTGCCAGCCTGTATAATATCGAATATACCCCGAAGCTGATCACGCGCCGCACGACGGGGTATGCAAGACTGGACAGAAACCAGTCTGATGAACAGAAAAATAAATAATAGCGCAAAAATTATTAATAATAATATATAGAGAGAGTTTCCATGACACATTTGAATAGAACCTTGTTAGCTACGATAATTACGGCGATATTCGAATTGAGGAAAATGGAAAGAAGCTGTTTTGGGTGAAAAAATTGACAGGCATTATTAATAAAATGTTATTTTATTAATAAAAGATTTATTAATAAAAAGCAGGTGCCTTGACCCCCGCAATGAGTTTGTTATAATGGAATCATCAAGAAAAAGAACGAACGTAAACAGGAGGAAAAAACAATGAAATTTTTTATCGACACAGCTAAAGTAGAGGATATCAGAGAAGCAAATGACATGGGAGTTATCTGTGGAGTTACAACAAACCCGTCTCTGATCGCCAAAGAAGGAAGAGACTTCAATGAGGTGATCAAAGAGATCACAACGATCGTTGACGGACCGATCAGCGGTGAGGTTAAAGCTACCACAACAGATGCTGAGGGAATGATCCGTGAGGGACGTGAGATCGCAGCGATCCATCCGAACATGGTTGTTAAGATTCCTATGACAACAGAGGGACTGAAGGCAGTTAAGGTTCTTTCCTCTGAGGGGATCAAGACAAACGTTACTCTGATCTTTTCTGCTAACCAGGCACTTCTTGCAGCAAGAGCAGGTGCTACATATGTATCTCCGTTCCTTGGAAGACTGGATGACATCTCCACAGATGGCGTTGAGCTGATCCAGCAGATCGCTGAGATGTTTGCAGTTGCAGATATCCCAACAGAGATCATCGCAGCAAGCGTTCGTCATCCAATGCATGTAACTGCATGTGCACTTGCAGGCGCAGATATCGCTACGGTACCGTTCAAGGTAATTGAGCAGATGACACATCATCCGCTGACAGATGCAGGTATCGCTAAATTCCAGGCTGATTACAAGGCAGTATTCGGTGAGTGATCGAAACCTCTTTTATATACAAATTCCCTGTGAACAGCAGGGCACTAAAAAGGAGACATTTATAACATGGATAAGTTAGAACTTCAGAAAGTTGCCAACGAAGTCCGCAAGGATATCGTAACAGCAGTCCATGCAGCAAAGGCCGGCCATCCGGGCGGATCCCTTTCTGCAGCAGACGTGTTCACCTATTTATATTTTGAAGAGATGAACATCGATCCGAAGGATCCTAAGAAGGCAGACCGTGACCGTTTTGTCCTTTCCAAAGGACATACAGCACCGGGACTCTATTCTGTACTTGCAGAGAGAGGATATTTTCCAAAAGAGGATCTGAAAACACTTCGTCATCTGGGCTCCTATCTTCAGGGACATCCGGATATGAAGCATATTCCGGGCGTTGATATGTCCAGTGGTTCTCTTGGTCAGGGAATCTCTGCAGCAGCAGGTATGGCTCTTTCTGCCAAACTCAGTAATGATGACTATCGAGTATATACATTGCTGGGTGATGGTGAGATCGAGGAAGGCCAGGTGTGGGAGGCAGCTATGTTCGCAGGCTTCCGTAAACTGGACAACCTGGTTGTGATCGTAGATAACAATGGACTTCAGATCGATGGTGACATTGCAGATGTATGCTCCCCGTATCCGATCGACAAGAAATTTGAAGCTTTCAATTTCCATGTGATCAATGTTGCGGACGGCAACGATATGGATCAGCTGAAGGCTGCTTTTGATGAGGCAAGAGCTACAAAGGGTATGCCGACAGCTATCATCATGAAAACAGTAAAAGGTAAAGGCGTTTCCTACATGGAGAACGCAGTAGGCTGGCACGGAAAAGCTCCGAATGATGAGCAGTATGCACAGGCAATGGAAGATCTGGAGAAGGTAGGTGAAGCATTATGTCAGAAGTAAAGAAAATCGCAACGAGAGCAAGCTACGGCAGTGCCTCATAGAATTAGGAAAAAAACACGAGGATCTTATCGTTCTTGACGCTGACCTTGCTGCAGCTACACAGACAGGTATGTTTAAAAAAGAATTCCCGGAGCGTCACATTGACTGCGGTATCGCAGAGTGCAACATGATGGGTATTGCAGCAGGAATCGCTTCCACAGGTAAGGTTCCCTTTGCAAGTACTTTTGCAATGTTTGCAGCAGGACGTGCTTATGAGCAGGTTCGTAACTCCATCGGATATCCGAAGCTGAATGTAAAGATCGGAGCAACTCACGGCGGTATTTCTGTAGGTGAAGATGGCGCCACACATCAGTGCCTGGAGGATTTTGCCCTGATGAGAGTGATTCCGGGCATGGTCGTTGCAAGTCCTTCTGATGATATCGAAGCAAAAGCTATGGTTGCTGCTGCTTACGAGCATCAGGGACCGGTATACATGAGATTCGGACGTCTTGCTGTTCCGGTTATCAATGACAGACCGGATTATAAATTTGAGCTTGGTAAGGGCATCGTTCTCCGCGAGGGAAAAGATCTTACCATCATCGCAAACGGACTTTGCGTTGCACCGGCTCTTGAAGCAGCTGAGAAGCTTGCAGCAGACGGAATCGATGCAAAAGTGATCAATATCCATACCATCAAGCCTCTGGATGAGGACCTTGTTGTTGCAGCTGCCAAAGAAACCGGCAAGGTTGTAACTGTTGAGGAGCATTCCATCATCGGTGGTCTTGGCGGAGCTGTATGCGAGTGCCTGGCTGAGAAGGCACCGGTACCGGTTAAACGTATTGGAATCCATGATGTATTCGGTGAGTCCGGTCCGGCATTAGAGCTTCTTCATAAATACGGTCTCGATGCAGAGGGTATCTATAAGCAGATCAAGGAGTTCGCATAATCAAGATCAACAGGGGATAAGTCTGTTTCTGCAGGAAGTATCTTAAGAATCCCGCAGGCGATCACATCTGCAAGTGCTATCACGGTGGAGAGCCGGGTAGTCTGCAGGGTAAGCTGCTCCATGATTCCGGCAGTATTTACAATGCCGGTGATATGGATGTCCCCTACAGGTGGAAGATCTTTCTGAACACCAGCACCTGGGTAAAGTGCACCATTTCCAATGGTCACATAGCCAGGTGTTTTTTTTGTCCAAGAGAAGCGTCTATGGCAATCACAAGGGCGTGTGGATGAAGCCTTGTGATAAGCGATGAAGTTTTTTCCAGGTTCAGGGCATGGACCGGGCAGGAAAGAGTGCCGTAGACAAAAATATGTCCGGTTTCATGAGGATGAAGAAGGTGTCCGATATATGGGCCTAAACAATCTCCGGTAACACGATCACTGCCAATGCATAAAAACACGATCTCAGTCCATTTTTTAGGACAGTGAAGAATGCATTTTTTCAGAAGATAAGCAATCTCGCCGGATGAACCGCTTTTTCCGGCATCAATGTAAAAAGCCATGAGAAACCTCGATTCTTTTTTCACTCTATCATATCCTGAAAAAAGGAAAAATATGCATGGTGCGGAATCTGTCGCTAAATTCTGTGGACAGACTCTTACATTCTGCTAAAATCCGCATTTTTACTGTGCTATGCTTGGACAGAAGGAGTGATATGAGATGATAGAAGTCATTTATAAGGAGGACACAACAGAACAGGAAGCCGCGCAGGAATCGTTTTCCATGCCTAGAAATGTAAGGCAGATCGGGCTGGCGAACGGAGATTACAGGATTTATATAGAAGATTATGTATACACATTTCTCTGCAGCCTGGCAGAAGATGAAAAGCCGGAAGGCCAGGGAAGTGTGGCGGTACTTACAGGTGAAATTCAATGGACTGCAGATATGACCTGTATTTTTATAAAAGGTGCCATTGCAGCAGACGGCATGGAGGCTGCGGCAGAACATATTGACTTTTCGGAAAAACTCTGGCAGAAACTGCAGGAGGATAAGGATCAGTATTTTCCGGAGCAGGAGATCGTGGGATGGTTTTTTGCACAGCCTCAGATAGCAATGGAGATCACGGAGCTTTTTGTGAAAGTACATCTCAGACATTTCGGAGGGGAAAAGATCCTGATGCTGATGGATCCTGGAGAACGGGAGGATGCCTTTTTCCGTTATGATGGCGGCATGATGGCAAAACTGAGCGGGTATTATATTTATTATGAGAAAAATTCTCAGATGCAGACGTATATGATCGAACGCAGCCAGAAAGAGGGCGGAGAAGCATCCGAGAAAGTGGAGGACAGGGCTGTCAGAAATTTCAGAAAGATCATAGACAGTAAAAATCCGGAGGAACGGGGAGAAGAGAAAACTTCTGTTTTTTCTTATGCGGCTACGGTGTGTCTGGCACTGGCAGTTCTTGTGGCTGGAGTGGGCTTTTATCGGAATCAGCAGGAAAAAACAGAGGTTCCGGAAGATTATCGCGCCGCTTCTGCTTCGGTGGTGCAGATAACACCTGCAGTAACAGAACCGGTGCAGAGTGTATCGATTTCGCCAAAGGCGGTGCAGACGCAGAAACCGGTGCAGACACAAAAACCGGTGCAGACACAAAAACCGGTACAGACGCAGGAAGCTGTGCGGGGAACTCCGGTCCCGACGGAAACCACGCAGAAAAGAGAAAAAATCTCAATAACACCGGAACCTCGAAGTTCAAAAAAACAGTCTGTTTCAGAAGCAACGCAAAAAAAAGATAATAAAACAGAAGAGAAAAAAACAGAAGAGACTTCAGTGGCTGCAGAAAATCCAAGGGAAACTTATGTGATCCGCCCGGGAGACACCCTGTATCAGATCAGTCTCAACCGCTATGGTACTGTAGCGGCGATGGAGCAGATCTGTGCATTAAACGGAATTTCTGCCAATGAGATCATTTATCCCGGGCAGGTAATTGTACTACCCTGATGGAGTGTGCTATAATAACTGGAAAACCAATTACAAAATAAAATACTTAAGGTAAGGGATACAGTTGTGAATATCATAAAAAAAATACAGAAAAAACAAAAGCGCAAAAAGCTGATGAGGCAAAAAGCCAGGCTTGCACAGGAACAGGCTGCACAGGAAGGCGCTCACTACGGGAGAACTTCTCATCGCCGAAGAATTTCAAGAAGGGGAAAAAGGTGATCACAGCGGCAGTGATCGCTGCAGCAGTCTGCCTGGTTTTTCTCTATGCAGAAAAAAGAAGCTATCACAGCTATAAAGTATTAAATACAAGCGAACAGGAAGATGTTGTGTCCACACAGTATGTGGACATGGATGGAGATATCCTGAGATACAGTCCGGATGGAGTATCTGTTGTGGACAACAGCATGAATACGATCTGGAATGAAACCTATACAATGCAGAATCCTATTGCAGATGTGAATGGAAGCAGGGCGGTTGTTGCAGACAGCGAGGGAACATCGCTTTATATCTGCGACAAAAAAGGTGTGACCGGAACTGTAACAACATCTTATGCTATTGTAAAAGTGCGGATCGCATCGAATGGAATGGTTGCAGTGATCCTGGACAATGATGATAATACCTGGATCAATTTTTATAATCCGGATGGCAGTCTGGTCGCGGAAAATCTGACTAAGATCGATGATCCGGGATATCCCATGGATGTAGCAGTGTCTGATAACGGAGTGATGATGGTAACATTCCAGTATGTTGATGGAAGCAAGACTACCAGCTATGTGGCATTTTATAATTATGGGGATGTAGGGCAGAATGAGGATGATCGGATCGTAAGTGGTTATACCTATGAGAATGTAGTGATCCCGCAGGTGGAATGTATCAGTGACAGTAAGTATATTGCTTTGCGAGATGATGGATTTTCTACTTATCAGGGAAGCCAGATTCCCAAAGAAAGCAAAACAGTCAATGTAAAACAGGAGATCGTAAGTACATTTTTCAGTGATGACAGGATTGGCCTGGTATTTAAAAACAATAATAAAGATGATCTGTATACAATGGAAGTCTATAGTATGAGCGGACAGCTGAAATTCCGTAAAAATTTCAATATTCCATATACGACTATAAAAATGAGCGGAGATAATATCATCATGTATAACAGCTCGCAGATCTGCGTGATGAACAACCGTGGCGTACAGAAATATGCCGGAAATGTAGATGGAACGATCCGGGATTTCTTTAAGATCGGATGGAATAAATATCTTATGGTACTGGATACAGGCGTCAGCACCATAAAATTCAGTTAAGGGGGCAGATATGAACTGGACATGGCTTGGACTGGCTGTGCTGGTCCTGCTTGCCTTTTCCATGGTGGATGGATACAGGCATGGCTTTGTAAAAGAAGTAGTATCTGCATTGCTTGTTCTGATCTCCGTTGCTCTGGTATGGCTGATCAATCCGTATGTGAATCAGTTCATACGTGAGAATACGTCTGTTTATGAAAAAATCCAGACTGCCAGCGGATCGTTTGTGGATTCTCTGGCAGATGGAAAAGAAACCATGGATGAGGAGGAACAGAAGGAGCTGATCAGCAGCATGGATATTCCGGATCTCCTCCAGAAGGGAATAACAGAAAATAATACGGCATTGGTGTATCAATATCTGGCGGTTAATACATTTGCAGGGTATATTTCCGGATATCTGGCCAATGTAGCAGTGAACTGTCTTTCTTTTTTGGTGTCATACATACTTTCCTCAATCCTGATCCATGTGCTGGCGTATGCCATGGATCTCCTAGCAAGATTGCCGGTCATCCGTGGGATCAACAAAATAGCCGGCGCCGTAGTAGGAGGCATGAAGTGTATTGTTTTTGTATGGGTCGGAATGCTGGTACTTACGATTTTATGCAACACGGAAATAGGGCAAAAGGGTCTGGGACTGATCCGGGGTGATACAGTACTGGATTTTCTTTATGATAAAAATATTTTTATCCGTATTTTTACAGGAATATTTTATGGTGGGTAAAAGAAACCGCATTTTGCAGACGGAAAATCACCAGGATACAGGTGGTGACCATGTCTGTGAAATGCGGTTTTTGGCGAAAAAATACGTTTTTCAGAAAAAAATGAAATTTATGTAAAAAACATGTTGACAGCTAATGGAAAAAATGCTATTCTATCAGAGTTGTTAGGAACAAATTGTTTTTAAGAAACAGATAAATACATCTGCTTTCAGAAAAATAAAAAAGTAGTTGACAAAAGACAGAAGATATGGTAAAGTATCCAAGTCGTCAACGAAACGACAACAAAATCTTAACTCAAAAATGTTTGAAAAAAACTTAAAAAAGTGCTTGACAAACAAAAAGAGATGAGATAAAATAAACAAGCTGTCTGAGAGACAGATACAACAAACCTTGATAACTAAACAGTGAAACACATACGATTCTCGAAAATTTCTTTACATTTAAAGAACGGTTTAAACAAACCAAAAGCAGTAAAAACGAGAGATAGCCAAACGGTTGTCTTGAGTAAATGAATCAAACATTTTATCAGAGAGTTTGATCCTGGCTCAGGATGAACGCTGGCGGCGTGCTTAACACATGCAAGTCGAACGGGAAACCTTTTATTGAAGCTTCGGCAGATTTAGATTGTTTCTAGTGGCGGACGGGTGAGTAACGCGTGGGTAACCTGCCTTATACAGGGGGATAACAGTCAGAAATGACTGCTAATACCGCATAAGCGCACAGAGCTGCATGGCTCGGTGTGAAAAACTCCGGTGGTATAAGATGGACCCGCGTTGGATTAGCTAGTTGGTGAGGTAACGGCCCACCAAGGCGACGATCCATAGCCGGCCTGAGAGGGTGAACGGCCACATTGGGACTGAGACACGGCCCAGACTCCTACGGGAGGCAGCAGTGGGGAATATTGCACAATGGGGGAAACC
>ENA-OQCE01000049-OQCE01000049.1-human-gut-metagenome-genome-assembly--contig:-NODE-49-length-47816-cov-2.261863_pt1 | contig 47816 bp, 49 predicted proteins | sample MGYA00242495_ERZ504572 | MGnify/ENA primary metagenome ERZ504572 (study PRJEB26092, sample SAMD00036228) | human gut metagenome | host: Homo sapiens | study: EMG produced TPA metagenomics assembly of... | reverse complement strand
CTTTGCACTGTTCCCGCTATTGGCATTGTTTGCACAGCCATTGGGCAACAAGGAAGTATTTGGCGAACAAGCCTATTGGTTCCCGATTATCATCATAGGTATTGCAGGCGCTGCCCATCAGCCTGGTCGGCCAACATCTATTCTGTGGTAGGTGATATGTTTCCCAAGAGCACCATTGCCACCATTGTGGGAATCGGAGGTATGGCGGGCGGTATCAGCTCATTCCTCATCAACATGAGTTCCGGTTTGCTGTTCGACTATGCGACAAGACACAAATGGTATTTCTCGGATTTCAGGGCAAGCCTGCCGGATATTTCATCATCTTCTGTATATGTGCAGTGTCCTACCTGATAGGCTGGTGCATCATGAAGGCACTGGTTCCGAAGTACAAACCGATTATAGTGGACTAATCAGAAGTCTCTTTATAGATATTCAAAATCATGCGGAGTTTGCAAACTGCATTACATGCCTTGCAAACTCCGCACAAAAAAGCCCTTTCTCACGAAATGGCTTTTCTTTGTTCAATTACAGTCAAAAACAAAAAACTGTAAATGGAACACAATTTAAGATGAAAAAAAGGGAAGTCTCACGACTTCCACAATTCTTCTAACCTTAAATCTAAATCTCTATGAAAAAAACGTAATGCAAAGATAATGGTTTATCCCACACAGCGTTATTAATAAACTCTATAAAGAAGCAGAGAATATTTAAGATTTACTAATAAGACGGTTACGAATGGCAAACTACAGACAAGAGCTCGGCATAAATAGGGTTAAGTTTCAATAGTTGCGGCACTCCTGTCATAAACATCTGCTTGCGGGCACGAGTAAGGGCAACATTCAATTTCCGGTCAATCCGAGTACCGTTTTCCTCCGTCATATTTGCCAGAAACTTCAACTGATAAGCCCGGTTCACACAGAAAGAGTAGATAATGACATCCCGTTCGCTACCTTGGAAGCGCTCCACGGTGTCTACCAATATATCCTCCAAAGGAGCAATACCCAAAGCGGCAATCTCTTTCTTAATCAAGGCTATCTGACTGCGATAAGGAGTGATGACACCTAAAGTGACAGCCGGGTTGAAACCGGAAACAGCCGCATACTGCCGATAGATAGCCGCTGCCAACCGTGCACAATCCGCGCCTCCGAATGGTTCATCTTGGCCGACTGTGCCGGCGGTTCGACTGCGGAAGGCAGAAAAGCGACACGACGAGTGAGCAAGCCGGCAAACTCACAATCACACAATTCAGGAGCAAGGGTCAGCTCACCCTGCTGGTGCGGCAAGCCAACCGGCTCCAGCAGACCACCGTAAAAAGCACGATTAGGAAACAAAGCTACCTCGATATTCATGCGTCCCTGACGACAGAGCATGTCATAGGAGGGATGAGGGATAAGGGATGAAGGATGAGAGGTTGATGTCTGGCGATTGGCGCTCTCCCTGGAGAGGTTTCTATAAAGGCGTTCGAAAAGGGAATCTTTCAAATTATACAATCCGATGGCCTGCAAAGCTTCGTCACACACTTCCGCCTGCTCGGACGATTGCAAGACCACTGCGGGCAGCTGCTTATGGTCACCTATCAAAATAAATTTGCCGATGGCATCCGCGCCTGCAGGATTACGGGTACAGAGTAATCCCAGCAGTTGTGGTTCCAAAATTTGAGTAGCCTCATCCACAATCGCTACATCAAAAGTCTTCAACCGGAAAAGCTCGGTCTTGGAAGAAAGCGTGGCAACCGTACCGACAAAAACACGGCAACGGGCAATGCGCTCTTGCACCTGCCGCCGAGTGGCACAAGGTTCCAGCACATTCTCAATCAGATACGGGCGGAATGACTCATCACAAGACAACTCACTGCCTAAACGGATAAAGTCTATTTCAGGCTCAATGGAGGTCAGCGCCTTACTGATTTCATCTACGGCACGATTGGTATACGAAAGCAGCAAAATCTGTTTCCCCTCCCGGTAAAAGGCTTCTACCATGCCCCGTAGCGCGCGGGAGGTCTTACCGGTACCCGGAGGACCGATTAAAAGGAAATAGTCGCGGGCAGCCTGCGCTTTCAGAGTAATCCGCGAAAAATCATCCGGAGCGGTCGCAATAGCGGCATCCAAAGAAGCATCGAATTCGGGAGGGCGCTGCCCCAACAACAAGTCACGTCGTCTTTGGGTGGCAGAAAGAAAAGCGGAAAGTCCCAGATACATGCTACGAAAGGAGGTGTCCATATAGTCGTGCTCTATGGCATAAAGGCTAGCAGCAGGCAATACACCCGCATTCTGCTGAGTGGCACGAAGACGGATGCAGACTTCGTCATCGGATATGCGCTCTATATTACCTTTGAATACCATCTTGTTGGTAACGTTGTCGGTATCCGTATTCCGTTCGTAAAGAACCACCGCATCACCCTGACGGAAATTGGGCAAACTCCCCCCTACTCCCGGCTCCGCGGAGTATTCCCTCCCCCTCCCTACCGGGGAGGGGGTACGGGGGAGAGGCTTAAATACGGTTTATGCGCATCTGCCGCATGATTCTCGCAAATAGCCAAATCGTACAGAATTTCACCTGCCTCACATTTCTCAGCCAGTGTGGAAAGCCAGAGGGCGGCAGCGCCGGTACGTCCTTCATAATCCACATCTCCAGATTTGGAGGTATAGAGTTCCTTGGTTATAAAATTATAGAGCGTATAAAAATAGCTTTGTTCCAACGACGAAAGCGAACGGATGCGTTGCGCTACGGCATCGATGGAGGGGCAAAGGAAGCGTTTCCACAAGGTATTGTCCAAACCGCGCTCATTCAAGGTATCCGGATGGATGTCTTTCAGGCGCTCTGCCGTATACTGTGGGCTATTCCGTAACTGGATGCCATATTCATTGGCTACAATCCGGTTACGCACATCCATCACACGGCGCACCATTGCCCACGAAGGACGTGCCGGATAAAGCAACGGATAACGGGTATAGAGCAGGTAGGCCTTTACACGTCGATGGTCCATTCCCATAGAATACTCCAACACAGCCTGATAGAGCAACATCTGTACCTTATTGTTTTCTTTAGGCTCCACCTTACCACGGATGGAATACTCGTCCGCCTTACCGGACTTCATTTCAATGAACGAGGTCATATCCCGCTGCATGTAGTCCAGACGCCCTTGCAAACCCAATGCTTCACAGATGTAAGAGGGTTCCAGCACGGCATCAGTCCTATCGAGTTCATAGCCGGATGCACGGAATGTTTCTGTCACCGTCCGGCGGATATTGTCGAAATGGCACTTGCAATCGGAAAAGAATTCGGCTTCCTTCTCCCGGTCGCGCAGGTCGGCACATGCTGCCAGCTCAATGGGATAAGAACGGAAGGCCTTCTTCATGCATGCCAAATAATCGGGTGCCTCCTTAGCATGAATCCACTCGTCCAGAAAGAGGTTGGCAATATTACCCAGCAGTAACGGACGGGTATTGTCCGGCGACTGGAGCCGTGCCAGGATATAGTTGGCAGGATGATGTCCGTAATCCTTAAAGCATTCGGCAAGCGAACTGATGTCTATCAAGTAATCGGGCTCAAGTATAATAAAGGAGGGAGTAAGTATGCCGGCTTCGTCCACCGTAACATCCAGCAGATTGACCTGGGCATGCCGCCACAGAATCCGGCAGGTTTCTGCAAACTCTTCATTAATCTGAGGTACATTGTAACGGACACGCAATGGTTCATCGGCACAGTGTCTACGGGCAGTACATATAAGTAAGTATCATCGGCATACTGAAAACAGACGCGCATGCGCTTTATCCGCTCTTTGGCGGGCGGTGCCACTATATAGGTGGCATCCGCACGGGGCAGCAGGCGATAAAGCCCGGCAGGTATCTCCTTCCCCGTCAAGCGCTTGACAAAGAATGCCAGTGTCTTGGCATCACGCAACAACTGTTCACGTTGCGGTTCCGTCTGGCGGTTCAGAATAGCATTGGAGGTCAGCCGGAAGGTATGCAGACGGTTCTGTTCCACGGTGGAAAGTCCGGCCTTCGAAGCCACGAAACTGATACGTGCAGAAAGATCCGTCATCTGCAAGCTTCCGTCGGGCATCTGTGTACGGCACAAACGCTCCAGCAATTCGCGCAATTGCCGATAGGCCACATCCAGGGAGCTTTCCTCAACGTGGCAGGCTTCCTGCAATATACTAAAATATTCTTTTACTTCACAATCCGTCATTCCTCTGTCTCCACTTCTTCCGCTTCATCATCAGTTTTTTTATCCTTTATCATCAGGATACTCAACTCATAGAGCAGATAAAGCGGCACCGCCACTACTGTCAAGGTAAACGGGTCACCGGTCGGAGTAATGATGGCCGAGGCAATAACAATGATGACAACAGCATGACGGCGGTATTTCCGCAAAAAGGTCTTGTGCACCAGTCCCAGCAGGGAAAGCAACCATGTCACCAGCGGCAGTTCGAATGCCAGCCCCATGCAAAGCACCAGCATCATGAAATTGTCAATGTACGAGTTCAGGGAAATTTGATTCTCGATGGCTGCACTCAGTTGATAAGTAGAAAGGAAACGCAAAGTCAGTGGATAGACCATAAAATACCCCAGCGACACACCGATGAAAAACATCACCGTACCTATACCCAGCGCTTTCCTCACCCCTTTACGCTCGTTTGGATAAAGGGCAGGGCTTACAAAGCGCCAGATTTCATAGAATATATAAGGAGCAGCCGTAACCACCGACATCCAGAAAGCGGTAGACATGTGGACAAAGAACGGTGCGGCAAGATTGATATTGATGAGTTTCACATGAAACTCTTGAGTAAAGAATTCATCCTTCAAATCCAATTTCTGCCCTATCCAACGGAGCAGGTCATAGAAAACAAAGTCGTTATGGCAAGGAGCCAGTATCACGTTGTCAAACAGATAAGGCATGGCAATAAAATAACCGATAGCCAATACAAACCACACACCAAGCACACGAAACAGTACCCGGCGCAACTCGTCCAAGTGATCCCAAAAGGTTAGCTCTTTTTCTGCCATAAACACCAATGCATTTACTATTTTACGATTTACTATTTGGGCTACGCAGTGGAATGAAAGATAACAAATCTCCCCATACTTCTGCAATTTACAGAGTATCAAATAGTAAATCGTAAATAGTCAAATAGTAAATCCTTTTATTTCTTTTCAGCCGGTTTATCCAAATCTTCCTGAGCCTTGTTTATCTCTTCTTTGGCTTCATTCACACCATCCTTGAAGCTCTTCACTCCTTTGCCCAAACCACGCATCAATTCGGGAATTTTCTTACCGCCAAACAATAGTAAGATGACCAATGCAATAATTATCCATTCGGAGCCGCTGGGCAGAAAGCCTAATAAAAGTAAGTTTGTCATAGTTATATCTGATTAATTATAATGCAAAGATAGAAAAATTAAGGATTAGGGATTAAGGATTAAGGATTAATTTTATTGTAATCTCCATCCCCTAATCCTGCCCCCTATCTTCAGTCTTGATAATAAACACGTTTTACCCGCGTAGAAACGCTTGTCAACACCTCATAAGGAATAGTTGCAAGCGCATCGGAAAGAACGGTTATAGGCAGATGATTACCAAAAATTTCCACACTGTCACCCTCCTTGCAATCGATGTCCGTTACATCAATCATACAGACATCCATGCAGATATTCCCTACATAGGCAGCCCGTTGGCCGTTTACAAGACAATAGGCATGTCCGTTTCCAAGATGGCGATTCAGACCGTCGGCATAACCAATGGGAAGAGCCGCTATACGTGACGGACGGGTGAGATGCCCTTTCCGGCTATACCCAACCGTATCCTCTTCAGGAACATCACGTATTTGGAGGATGGTAGTCTTTAACGTGCTCACATTATTCATAATGGAATTGTCTATGGGATTGACACCATAAAGACCGATACCCAGACGCACCATATCGAATTGCGCCCCCGGGAAACGCTCGATACCTGCAGAATTGCAGATATGGCGAAGTATCTTATGCGGAAAAGCTCCCTGCAATTCCATGGACGCTTTTTCGAACATTTCTATCTGCCGGCGTGTAAAACTGTCGAATTGCTGCGAATCGCTCCCTACCAAATGTGAGAAGACGGAACGGGCAATCACGGCATTCTGTCCCTTCAGCCGTTCTATCAGCCGGGGCATATCCTCCGGAGCAAACCCCAGGCGGTGCATACCGGTATCCAGCTTTATGTGGATGGGGAAGTTTGTGATACCTTCCTTTTCCGCTTCTTTAATCAAAGCGTCCAGCAGATGGAAGCTATATACTTCGGGCTCCAGCTTGTAATCGAACATGGTCTTGAAAGCAGTCATCTCAGGATTCATGATAATGATGTTCGCTGTGATACCCGCTTTGCGGAGTTCGGAGCCTTCGTCGGCAACTGCCACAGCAAGATAATCGACATGATGTTCCTGCAAAGTCTTGGCTATCTCATAAGAACCTGCACCGTAAGCGGAGGCTTTCACCATGCAGACCATCTTTGTTTCCGGCTTCAACTTGCCACGATAATAGTTCAGATTGGCAATCATCGCTCCAAGATTAACCTCCAGGATAGTTTCGTGCACCTTCTTCTCCAATACTTCCGTCAAGGAGTCAAAACCGAACTTACGTGCACCCTTAATCAGAATAATTTCGTTTTCAAGGCGCAGTTCCCCACGCTGGATAGTGCGTATCAAAGCTGCCGTATCCGGATAAAAGGTCTTCTCTATATTAAAGCGTGCAGCGCAGGAAGAGATTTCATTTCCTACACCTATGATGCGTTCAATGCCGCGGCTGTTTACCAGCTGTGCCACTTGTCGGTAAAGTGTCGGCGTATTCTGACCGGTCTCCAATATATCCGAAAGAATCAAGGTCCGCCTCAATCCCTTACTTTGCGAACGGCGGTAAAGAAAATCGAGTGCAATATCCAATGAGCCAAGGTCAGAATTATAACTGTCGTTAATCAACAGACAGTTGTTTTTTCCCTCCTTGACTTCCAAACGCATGGCGATGGGTTCCAGCTTTGCCATACGTTCCGTAATCCGTTCGGCAGGAAGCATCAGATAGAGGCATGCGGCCAGACAGTTCAGCGAGTTCTCGATGGAAGCATCATCTATGAACGGCAAGGTAAACGTATTGTCCATATCCAGATAACGATAGGAAATGACAGTACAGTCATCCTGTTTCTCCACTTTACTTATATATAAAGGACGTTCCATATCCTTCCGGCTCCACGCAATCTCACGTGCAGAAAGCATGGACTTCGCCACACAGTTGCTGACGAACTCATCGTCACCATTATAAATCACTACATCACAATTCTTGAAAAGCATCAACTTCTCCATACACTTCTCCTGTAACGAGAAGAAATTTTCCTGGTGAGCCCCTCCTATATTGGTCAGGATGCCTATGGTAGGCTTAATGATGTTCTGCAAAGCGCGCATTTCCCCCGGTTCGGAAATACCGGCTTCAAAAATAGCAAGTTCAGACTGTTCGTTCATCTGCCACACAGACAAAGGTACTCCAATCTGGGAGTTATAACTACGGGGAGAACGGATAATGGCACGTTCCGGACTGAGCAACTGGTGCAGCCATTCCTTCACAACTGTCTTTCCGTTGCTTCCCGTAATACCGATGACTGGTATCTGGAACCGGTTCCTATGCTGTTCTGCCAGTTTTTGCAGGGCTTTCAGCGGATTGGAAACAATAAGGTAGTTGACAGTGGAAGATTGAAAATGGATAGCGGGTTGCTGCGCATCATTATCAATTTTCAATTCTCCATGCTCAATTAATCTAAAGCTTTCTTCGCTAAGCACAAAATTACGTACTCCACGGGCATATAATCTGCGATATAGCGCGCACCGTCATTTCTCTTGGTGGTCAAGGCAAAGAATAATGTTTCCTCAGGAAAATTCAGGGAACGGCTGTCTGTGAGCAGCCAGTCTATGGTAGCCGGCACGTTTCCCACACGCCGTGCGCCAATACTTTCGGTTATGCTTTCAATCGAATACGACATATTTCTCTCTCTTTTTGGAAATCTAAGTACGGGTATTTTCCGTTAAGTTGGTCTATTTTTAACACAATTTGTCCTAAAAAACGCTTATACTCTTCTGAAGCAGGATAAAATGGCTTATGCGACAACATCTTACGGATATTTTCACTTTCTTCCATAATCCGTAACGCATCGGCAGAGATGCACGACCGAATAAACCTTTCCCAGATATAGCGAATGGCTATTTCAGAAGGATGCACCATGTCTTCTGCATAGAAGCGATAGTCACGAAGCTCGTCGAGCAACAGCTCGTATGCCGGAAAATAGAAAACATGTTTTGGGAAAGTGGCTTGCAACTGATTCACGGCAAGCAGCAAGGTAGCTTTACTGAGCTGGTTGGCATGCATTCCGTCACGCACGTGGCGGATGGGGCTGACGGTAAACAATATTTTCAGCCGGGGAATCCGCGCCAGCAAACCGGAAAGCAAAGAGGTGTAGTCAGACACTATTTCACTGACGGAAAGCATGTGACGAGTAAAGCAAGACTCAGGTTGCTTATGGCAGTTGGCAACTATAGTTCCCGTCTTTTTATTTTCATAAACCCAGGCAGAGCCGAAAGTCAGCAGCAGACAATCCAACCGGTCCAGCCTTTCATGGGCGCTTTTCAAACGCCCGTTAATACCTGCCAATGTTTCCTCTGCAGAGACTGAGGAAAAGCTACCATGATGCATGGCACTGTGCCAAAGTCCATGAAAGAGGAAAATGTCGTTTTCATTGTAGCATTTGCCCGCAATGATTTCACGCAATGCCACAGAAATGGAAAAAGGATTATAAAGCACACCATAAGGATTGACGTCACAACAGAACTTGGCATCCGCCAGCCTTTGTCCCATCTCGGATGCAAAACAAGAACCCATCAGCAACAGATTATTCTCTTGCGAAAGAAGGGGCATACCGGAAACTACTTCTACAGGCGTATAAAGATTCATAAGCTCGGAATAAAAAAAACATTCACATTCGGGAAAAAGGATGTACCAACCTACTTGCTACGCCACAAAGATAGTAAATTTCAATATATAACGGTCGAAACATAAAAAAGGCAGGTAATATAACCTTCCATTATATCACCTACCTTAAATACTATATATTCCATTAATACCAATTAACCGTAGGATCAGCCACCCAATTTGCAAAATCTGGATATTTATTATTAATAGCCTGACGCTCAGAAGTCCAGTCATATCTTGTCTCTACACGTATCTTCTGCGGAGCTTTGCCTACCTCCGCTTTCAGTGTATATACTTCAGCATTTTGACCTTCCACTTTGATATTTACGGCACCAGTACCGTTAACTCTATACATCACCGGAGCCTTAGTTGCTCCAGCACCCGTATTTATCATTGTAGTACTAGAAACACTAAAGATCTCATGAACTTCACGACTATCACCGCCTACCTCAATATACAAAGGCAAAGTACCACCCGCAGCTGCAGGGTAATGATAGTTGTTCCTCCATTGGTCGCTACATCAAACACGACATCGTTGAAATCAAAATCGTCACTGTCTCCAAGGTCTTCCGCTATGATTCTGTACGCATTTGTATATACGGCCGGAGAGATCTTTACAATCCAATCACTATAATACCCATCTGCAGCTACTTGTTGATTTGGGTTCTGGCCGGTAGCTTCAAAGTCAAATCCCACATAATAAGCACCCTCAATATATTGTATAGTATAATTATAGTGCATTTTACTATCCAGAGAAGCCCTATAGCCAAAAGAAGACGTCCCACTATTCTACATTAGCATTATAGCTCCCTCAGCAGCATTAAAATTATTGATATGATCATCTGATGCCGCAACCAAAAAATCCATATCAGAGCGTGAGCCACTTACATGTTGAACAAAAAAGTCGGTCCAATCCACACCAATGGATTGTGGATTCTGATGTGTTTCAAACCATTTCGTAACCACTTCTTTTTCTATAGCCGTAACACTCCCCGGTACTTCCGCAAAATCTCTCCATTGATTGCTATTAGTGTTAGCAACACGCGTTGTCGGTGTTACCCCAAATCCCCAATCCTGATTAACTGCAATTTTTCCATACTTCCGCACGAAAGCCGATGCATACTGTGCCTCTTTCTTAGCCACCGCCTTTTCCGGGTCGAACAGATCGCTATCAGAACCGCAAGCGGAAAAAAACACTACGCTCACAATAGCCAAAATTCCAAAGTTAAACTTTTTCTTCATATCATTCATTGTTTATTCATTTAGCAATTCGTGGTTACGCCCCATTCCGGCACATATTACAACTAAGAATGCCATCATGTACAATTCATAATCGTATAACATATTGATAAATAGGACATATTCTACTTTGCAAATATAGATAATATTATATTAACAACAGTCCAAGCTCCTAAAAAAGTTGCAATAAATAGTTTGCAAAGTTGCATTTTTCAATAAGTGTTAAGTTTAAAGCATCTCTTATCATAGATGCACACATACGAGAGTACAAGTCAATCTTTGAAAGGATTAATATCTTTGCTTGCCAAAACTAAATCATTCCTATATGGAGAAAAATCTTCCACCATGGTTGGAACGATTTTTTCTACATATGGAACAATATTTTCTCCATGGAGGAACGATTTACCATCAGGCATCTTTTTCCTTAATTATAGGCAGAACAAGAAATGCAATTTATACAGAGAAAGTAAAAACAGAAGTGAACAAAAGAGGCTTTTTTTCCTTCTAAAACTTCCCGTCATCCGTTTTCTTTTGCTATTTTTGCATTTTGTAATCTTCAGATTAGAAATGAGAACAGAACCAACAACATATAACTTGCTTAGCACCATTACATTTCCCGAGGATTTACGCCAACTCAGCGTAGAAGAGCTTCCTGAAGTCTGTAAAGAATTGAGGCAAGACATTATAAAGGAGGTTTCGTGTAACCCCGGACATTTCGCAGCCAGTCTGGGCACGGTAGAGCTGACCGTTGCCTTGCATACGTATTCAATACTCCGTACGACCGCATAGTCTGGGATGTAGGCCATCAGGCATACGGGCACAAGATACTGACCGGACGCCGTGAAGCATTCTCCACCAACCGTAAATTCAAGGGAGTTCGTCCTTTTCCCTCACCAGAGGAAAGCGATTATGACACATTCACCTGCGGACATGCGTCAAATTCAATCTCCGCCGCCCTTGGCATGGCTGTTGCCGCTGCCGAAAAAGGCGAGAAGGACCGCCATGTAGTGGCCATCATCGGCGACGGAAGCATGAGCGGCGGCTTAGCTTTTGAAGGACTGAACAACGCTTCGTCCACCCCAAACAACCTTCTTATCATTCTCAACGACAATGATATGTCGATAGACAGAAGTGTAGGTGGCATGAAGCAGTATCTTTTCAACCTAACTACCAGCAACCGCTATAACCAGCTGCGCTTCAAAACTTCCAGACTGCTATTCAAAATGGGACTTTTGAACGAGGACCGCCGCAAAGCGCTGATTCGCTTTGCCAACAGTCTGAAATCAATGGCCGCCCAGCAGCAGAATATCTTTGAAGGGATGAACATCCGCTACTTCGGTCCTATCAATGGACACGATGTGAAAAACATAGCCCGTGTCCTGCGGGACATCAAAGATATGCAGGGACCGAAAATACTGCATCTGCACACTGTAAAAGGAAAAGGATTCGAACCTGCCGAGAAGAATCCCGATATCTGGCATGCACCGGGCAAGTTCGATCCGAAAACCGGAAAACGCCTCAAGGCAGATACCAGCAACCTGCCTCCGCTTTACCAGGACGTGTTTGGGGAAACACTGGTAGAACTGGCAAAGGAAAATCCGAGAATCGTCGGAGTAACCCCCGCCATGCCCACTGGCTGCTCTATGAACAAGCTGATGGACACCATGCCCGACCGTGCCTTCGATGTGGGTATTGCCGAAGGACATGCAGCCACTTTCTCGGGCGGTATGGCAAAAGAAGGAATGCAACCTTTCTGCAACATCTACTCCTCCTTCATGCAGCGGGCATACGATAATGTCATCCATGACATCGCCCTGCTCCGCCTCCCCGTCGTACTTTGTCTGGACCGCGCCGGACTGGTGGGAGAAGACGGACCGACCCACCACGGAGTTTTCGACCTGGCCTATTTCCGTCCGATTCCCAACCTGACCATATCTTCACCGATGGACGAACATGAATTGCGCCGCCTGATGTACACGGCACAATTGTCAGACAAAGGTCCGTTCGTCATCCGCTATCCCCGCGGACGCGGCGTATTACTGGACTGGAAATGCCGCTGGAAGAAATCCCCGTAGGTAAAGGGCGTAAACTGAAGGAAGGTAAAGACCTGGCAGTCATCACCCTCGGTCCCATAGGCAACGTAGCCGCACGTGCCATAGAGCGCGCAGAGAAAGACAAAGGGATCTCCATAGCCCATTACGACCTGCGTTTTCTCAAACCGCTCGACGAAGCCTTGCTGCACGAGGTAGGACTCAACTTCCAGCATGTCGTCACCATAGAAGACGGTGTCAAAAAAGGAGGAATGGGCAGTGCCATACTGGAGTTCATGGCAGACAATGACTATATCCCCCATATCAGACGTATCGGTGTACCCGATGCCTTCATAGAGCACGGCACCATACAAGAGTTGCATCATCTTTGCGGAATGGACGAAGAAGGAATCTATAATCAATTGATAATTGATAGTTGAAAATTGACCGTTTAAGTATCTACCCCATATGTCAACTATTAATTATCAACTATCAACTAATTAAAAGTGAAAATAATTATTGCAGGTGCCGGCGCAGTAGGCACACACTTGGCTAAATTGCTGTCCCGCGAGAAGCAGGACATCATTCTGATGGACGACAACGAAGAAAAGTTGAGCACCCTAAACTCCAACTTTGACTTAATGACGGCTACGGCCTCCCCTACATCCATAAAAGGCTTGAAAGAAGTGGGAGTGAGAGAAGCCGACTTGTTCATAGCCGTCACCCCTGATGAAAGCCGGAACATGACCGCATGCATGCTGGCAAACAATCTGGGAGCACAGAAGACCGTAGCCCGCATTGACAACTACGAATACCTGCTGCCCAAAAACAAGGAATTTTTCCAGAAGCTGGGTGTCGATTCACTCATCTACCCGGAAATGCTTGCCGCCAAAGAGATCGTATCCTCCATCCGCATGAGCTGGGTACGCCAATGGTGGGAATTCTGCGGAGGCGCCTTGATACTGATAGGCACCAAAATACGCGAAAAAGCCGAGATACTGGACATCCCTCTCCACAAACTGGGCGGACCGGAGCTGCCCTATCACGTGGTAGCCATCAAACGGGGAAGCGAGACACTGATTCCCCGCGGTGACGATACCATCAAGCTACATGACATCGTATACTTTACCACCATCAGGAAATACGTCCCCTACATCCGCAAAATAGCTGGCAAGGAAGATTATGCTGATGTGCGCAACGTAATGATTATGGGTGGAAGCCGAATTGCCGTACGCACCGCCCAATACGTCCCGGACTACATGCAGGTGAAAATCGTGGACAACGACTTGAACCGCTGCAACCGTCTGACCGAGTTGCTTGACGACCGCACCATGATTATCAATGGCGACGGGCGGGATATGGACTTACTTGTGGAAGAGGGACTGAAAAACACGGAAGCCTTCGTTGCCTTGACCGGCAATTCGGAGACCAATATTCTAGCCTGCCTTGCCGCCAAACGCATGGGAGTCAGCAAAACCGTAGCAGAAGTGGAGAATATAGACTACATAGGCATGGCTGAAAGCCTTGACATCGGCACTGTCATCAACAAAAAGATGATTGCCGCCAGCCACATTTATCAGATGATGCTGGATGCGGACGTCAGCAATGTGAAATGCCTGACCTTTGCCAATGCCGATGTAGCGGAATTTACCGTTAAGGCCGGCTCAAAGATTACCAAACATCCGGTAAAAGACCTCGGCCTCCCGAAAGGAACCACCATCGGCGGACTTATCCGTCAGGGGGAAGGCGTCGTGGTTATGGGTAATACCTTGATACAACCGGGTGACCATGTGGTGGTATTCTGTCTAAACATGATGATTAAGAAAATCGAAAAATACTTTAACTAATAGAGAATGAGTCGTTGGTAAATGATTAACTTCAAGACAATCATACGGATTATCGGTATTCTGCTATTGCTGGAAACAGTCATGTTTCTGGTCTGTTCGAGCGTGTCTTTCTACTACAGAGAAAGCGATATGCTCGATTTCTGGAAAGCAGGAGGTATCACAGCAGGGATAGGCTTATTGCTGGCAGCTCTCGGTAAAGGAGGTGAACGGCAACTGACGCGCCGTGACGGATATGTACTGGTCAGCTTTGCCTGGGTGGCATTCTCTCTTTTCGGAATGCTGCCTTTCTATATAGGCGGATACATACCCGACATTGCCGATGCATTCTTCGAGACCATGTCCGGTTTCAGCAGTACGGGTGCCACTATTTTGGACGACATCGAGTCACTTCCTCATGGAATACTGTTCTGGCGCAGCATGACACAGTGGATTGGCGGCTTGGGAATCATCATGTTCACCATTGCAGTGCTTCCTATCTTCGGAGTCAGTGGTCTGCAGGTATTCGCAGCCGAAGCAAGCGGCCCCACACATGACAAGGTTCATCCGCGTATCGGTATCACCGCCAAGTGGATTTGGAGCATCTATACCGGCATAACCACTTTACTTGTCTGCCTGCTGATGCTTGGAGGCATGGACTGGTTCGACAGCATCTGCCATGCATTTGCCACTACCGGCACCGGTGGATTCTCTACCAAGCAGGCCAGCGTTGCCTACTATAATTCTCCTTATATAGAATATGTCATCTCCATCTTCATGTTTATCTCCGGTATCAACTTCACTTTAGTATTATTGTTCGTCAACCGGAAATTCAAGAAATTCATCAGCAACGCCGAGCTGAAATTCTATTTCAGCTCAGTCGTATTTTTCACTGCAGTCATAGCCATCGCGCTCTATTATACCAGTCCCATGGGGATGGAAGAATCCTTCCGCAAATCCTTGTTCCAGGTAATTTCCCTTCATACGTCCACCGGCTTTGCAACGGATGACTACATGCAATGGTCGCCCGTCCTATGGGGCCTGCTTACCATCATCATGCTGATGGGAGCGTGTGCAGGCAGTACCACCGGAGGCTTGAAATGCATACGTATGGTAATTCTTACCAAAGTATCACGGAACGAATTCAAACACATCCTACACCCCAATGCCATACTTCCGGTACGAATAAACAAGCAAGTCATATCTTCCTCCATTGTCTCCACCGTACTGGCTTTTTGCTTTATTTATATCACCATTATAGTTATCAGCACACTGCTTATGATGACTATGGGAGTCGGAGCTGAAGAGTCAATAGGCTGCGTTATTTCCAGCATCGGTAATATGGGACCCGGATTGGGTGAAACCGGACCTGCCTATTCGTGGAATGCCCTGCCCGATGCAGCTAAATGGCTATTATCCCTTTTAATGCTTCTGGGACGTCTTGAGTTATTCACCGTACTACTGCTTTTCACACCTGATTTCTGGAAACGAAATTGATTTAGGATAAAAAGTGTAAAAATAACCATTTTTGTTATGCGGGGATAGCAAAATGAGCAAGACTTATTATATCTTTGCGCCCTTGAAAGAGAGATTTGTGGTATGAAGCAATGCATCAAATACTGTTTAATCATTATCTTTGCAGCCCTATTGCACGACAGTGCAATAGGAGTTGCGGACATTTTGTGTGTTCCTGCCACCCGACAAGCAGAATGCTGTACGCTGTCACAAGCTCCTACCACCCAACAAGTAGTCCAGAAGTTCTACGACTTGTTTTCACCAAACTCCCTCTGCATAGAGCATGTGGATCATACGCAAGTACCAACCAATAAAAACGTACTCCTGCGCATGTACATCTACAAGATGCAGCAGTATGCTTATGCACCGGAATGCGACCGTTTGTTAAATCTGTCTCCTCATCCCGTACCCGACGCAAACTATTATGTGTTCGGACTAAGAAAGATTATCATTTAGAAGGCCTGCAAGCGCAAATGCTTGCCCCTTGACCTCGCCCCGGACAACATTCAGTTTTTTGTCCTCTGGTACGATGTATCTATTATTATATATCTAAAATCTTATCAGGTTTATGAACTTTACTTTGTTAGTGGTCGTCTTATTGACGGCAATCGCTTTCGTGGGTATCGTCATCGCGCTCTCCAATGCGATAGCACCCCGTTCGTACAATGCACAGAAGATGGAACCGTACGAGTGTGGCATCCCTACCCGCGGTAAATCGTGGATGCAATTCCGGGTAGGTTACTATCTGTTTGCCATCTTGTTCCTGATGTTCGAAGTGGAAACGGTATTTCTGTTCCCTTGGGCAGTCATCACCCGCGAACTTGGCGTGGCAGGACTTTTCAGTGTTTTATTTTTCCTGATTATATTGATTCTGGGTCTTGCTTATGCCTGGAGGAAAGGAGCTTTGGAATGGAAGTAACAAAGAAGCCGAAAATTAAATCTATCCCTTATGAGGAGTTTACAGACAACGAAACGTTGGAGAAACTGGTTCGGGAACTTAATGCCGGAGGCGCCAATGTTGCCCTTGGCGTACTGGACGATTTCGTCAATTGGGGACGCAGCAACTCACTGTGGCCTCTTACGTTTGCAACCAGCTGTTGCGGTATCGAATTCATGGCCCTCGGCGCAGCCCGCTATGATATGGCGCGCTTCGGGTTCGAAGTAGCCCGTGCCAGTCCGCGCCAGGCAGATATGATTATGGTTTGCGGGACAATAACCAACAAGATGGCTCCCGTTCTGAAACGTCTTTACGACCAGATGGCCGATCCAAAATATGTAGTAGCCGTAGGCGGCTGTGCCGTCAGCGGAGGCCCGTTCAAGAAATCCTATCATGTGGTGAACGGTGTGGACAAGATTCTGCCGGTGGATGTCTACATTCCCGGTTGCCCTCCGCGTCCGGAAGCATTCTACTACGGCATGATGCAATTGCAGCGTAAAGTGAAAATAGAAAAATACTTCGGTGGAGTAAACAGAAAAGAAGAAAACCACTAATCAGCACTTAAATATATGGAAATAAAATACATAGAGCCCTCAGCCCTGCACGACGAAATGCTGCGTCTGCGGAAAGAGAAACAGATGGACTTTCTGGAATGCCTCAGCGGTATGGATTGGGGAATACCCGACGAGAAAGACACACCGGACACTCCCCGCGGACTCGGTGTAGTCTATCTGTTGGAATCTACCGTTACCGGCGAACGGATAGCGGTACGTACCGCCACTCTAAACCGGGAACATCCCGAACTCCCTTCCGTCAGCGATATCTGGAAAGCTGCGGATTTCAACGAACGCGAAGTCTACGACTTTTACGGTATCGTTTTCATCGGTCACCCGGATATGCGCCGACTCTATCTGCGCAATGACTGGGTAGGCTATCCCATGCGTAAGGACAATGAACCGGAAAAAGATAATCCGTTACGTATGGACAACGAAGAAACGGTAGACACCACCATGGAGTTGGAGCTGAATCCCGACGGTAGCATCAAAAATAAGGAGATGCAACTTTTTGGTGATGAAGAATATGTGGTGAACATCGGTCCCCAACATCCGGCCACCCACGGCGTAATGCGCTTCCGTGTATCATTGGAGGGTGAAGTCATCGACAAGATTGATGCCAACTGCGGCTACATCCACCGGGGTATCGAGAAGATGTGCGAAAGCCTGACCTATCCGCAGACTTTGGCTCTGACCGACCGTCTGGACTATCTGGGTGCACACCAGAACCGCCATGCCTTGTGCATGTGTATCGAAAAGGCAATGGGCGTGGAAGTTAGTGAACGCGTGCAGTACATACGTACCATTATGGACGAGTTGCAGCGAATAGACTCTCATCTGCTGTTCTACTCTTGTCTTGCTATGGACTTGGGTGCATTAACGGCCTTCTTCTACGGTTTCCGCGACCGCGAAAAGATACTCGACATCTTTGAGGAAACTTGTGGCGGACGCCTCATCATGAACTACAACACCATCGGTGGCGTGCAGGCGGACATTGCTCCCGGCTTCGTAAAGAAAGTGAAGGAGTTCATCCCCTACCTCCGCGGTATCCTACACGAATATCACGACGTATTCACCGGAAACATCATTGCCCAGCAACGTCTGAAAGGTGTGGGTATACTCTCACGGGAAGATACCATCGCCTTTGGAGCTACCGGAGGCACCGGACGCGCCAGCGGATGGGCCTGCGACGTGCGTAAGCGTATGCCGTATGCCGTATATGACAAGGTGGACTTTAAAGAAGTCATCCGCACCGAAGGTGATTCATGGGCACGCTACCTTATCCGTATGGATGAAATTTTGGAGAGCCTGAAGATTATCGAGCAACTGATAGACAACATCCCGGAAGGAGCCTACCAGAAAAAGATGAAACCTATTATCCGCGTACCGGAAGGCACTTATTATGCAGCCGTAGAAGGTAGCCGCGGTGAATTCGGCGTCTTCCTCGAAAGCACGGTGACAAAACGCCTTACCGCCTGCACTTCCGCAGTACGGGTTTGCCATTGGTATCGACCGTAAACACGATTTGCCGCGGAGCTAAAATCGCCGACCTTATTGCCATTGGCGGAACATTAGATTATGTAGTACCAGATATTGATAGATAAAAGAATTTACGATTTGACAATTCACAATTTACCATGCGGAATTACAGCGCAGCCAAATTGTAAATTGTACATTGTAAATCAAAAAGCGCCTCGTAAATTGTACATTGTAAATAGTAAATAGTAAATGAACAACGTGTTTGACTTTAGTATAGTAACCAACTGGATACACCAGATGCTGACTTCCCTGATGCCGGAAGGTCTGGCAATATTCCTCGAATGCGTGGTGATTGGCGTATGCATCATCTTGATGTATGCCGTGCTTGCCATCATCCTGATTTACATGGAGCGTAAAATATGCGCCTTCTTCCAATGCCGCCTCGGTCCGATGCGCGTGGGGAAATGGGGATTGCTCCAAGTGCCCTGCGACGTCATCAAGATGTTGACGAAGGAAATCATTGATTTGAAATTTTCTGACCGGTTCCTCTACAATCTGGCACCGTTCATGGTAATCATCGCTTCTTTCCTGACATTTGCCTGCCTGCCATCAACAAGGGATTGGAGGTATTGGACTTCAATGTAGGAGTGTTCTTCCTGCTGGCTGCATCGAGTATCGGCGTAGTGGGTATCCTGCTGGCAGGCTGGAGCTCCAACAATAAATTCTCGCTGATTGGAGCCATGCGAAGCGGTGCGCAGATTATCAGCTACGAGTTGTCCTGCGGATTGAGCATACTGACAATGGTAGTGTTGATGGGAACCATGCAGTTCTCCGAAATAGTAGAAGGACAAGCTGACGGCTGGTTCATCTTCAAGGGACATATCCCTGCATTGATAGCCTTCATCATCTACCTCATTGCCGGAAATGCGGAAACCAACCGTGGTCCCTTCGACTTGCCCGAAGCCGAAAGCGAGTTGACTGCCGGATACCATACGGAGTACAGCGGTATGGGCTTCGGATTCTTCTATCTGGCGGAATATTTGAATCTGTTTATCGTAGCCTCCGTGGCAGCCACCATCTTCCTGGGAGCTGGATGCCGCTACACATCGTAGGTCTGGACGGCTTCAACGCAGTGATGGATTACATTCCGGGCTTTGTATGGTTCTTCGGAAAGGCCTTCTTCGTAGTCTTCCTGCTGATGTGGATAAAGTGGACTTTCCCCCGCCTGCGTATTGACCAGATTCTGAATCTGGAGTGGAAGTACCTGGTACCCATCTCTATGGTGAACTTGATTTTGATGGTATTAATTGTAGTATTTAAATTGCATTTCTAACCGGCGTAGCGCCGGAGCAAGATTTCCTTGCGGATAATTTTAATAAAGGCAAAAGTAATGAAAGAAAAGAACTCTTATATCGGCGGACTCATACACGGCGTCACTTCTCTGCTGACGGGTATGAAGACAACCATGACCGTATTCTGCCGACGAAAGACTACCGAACAATATCCGGAAAACCGCTCGACATTGAAACTCTCCGACCGTTTCCGTGGCACGCTGACCATGCCCCATAATGACAAAAATGAACATCGGTGCGTGGCTTGCGGCTTGTGCCAGATGGCTTGTCCCAACGACACCATCAAGGTGACCGGCGAGATGATTGAAACGGAAGACGGCAAGAAAAAGAAGATATTGGCTAAGTACGAGTACGACCTCGGTTCGTGCATGTTCTGCCAACTCTGTGTGAATGCCTGCCCTCACGATGCCATCACGTTCGACCAGGATTTTGAGCATGCTGTGTTCGACCGCACGAAACTGGTCATGACGCTGAACCGTCCGGGCAGCCATGTAGAAGAAAAAAAGAAACCCGCTGCTCCCAAAGAAGAGACAACAAAGTAATTCGTTAATAGTAACTTGTAATTAAACAACATGGAAATAACTCTTGAAACAGTAGTATTCTACTTCCTTGCGGCCTTTATCACCGTATTTTCCATCTTGACGGTAACGACCCACCGCATGGTGCGCTCGGCCACCTACCTGCTGTTCGTGCTTTTCGGTACGGCAGGCATCTACTTTCTGCTGGGTTACACCTTCCTCGGTTCCGTGCAGATTATGGTCTATGCCGGCGGTATCGTGGTACTCTACGTCTTCTCCATACTGCTTACCAGTGGCGAAGGCGATGTCATCGAGAAGTTAAAGCGTAGCAGATTCCTTGCCGGACTGGGTGCCACCGTGGGCGGTGCCATCATCGTAGTATTCATCACTTTAAAGCATAAGTTCATTGCCACTACCGACGTGGAGCCTTTGGAAGTCAACATCAAGACCATCGGTCACCACATGCTGAGCGGTGACAAGTATGGTTATCTGCTTCCCTTCGAAGCTGTCAGCATTTTATTATTGGCATGTATCGTAGGCGGATTATTAATAGCACGTAAAAGATAAGAATTATGATACACATGGAATATTATCTGATAGTTTCGGCTATCATGTTCTTCGCAGGCATCTATGGGTTCTTTACCCGCCGCAACACACTGGCGATACTTATCAGCATCGAGCTGATTCTGAATGCCACGGACATCAACTTTGCGGTGTTCAACCGTTTCTTATTCCCTGGAGGACTGGAAGGATATTTCTTCTCTTTATTCTCCATTGCCATCTCGGCGGCCGAAACGGCTGTAGCCATTGCCATCATGATCAACATCTACCGTAACATCCGCAGCATCCAGGTGAACAAACTGGATGAGATGAAATGGTAAGAGCCAAAATCGCCAAACGATGTTTCTTGAATAGTAATAATTGATAAACATAGTATATATGGAATATACAATATTAATCCTTCTGCTCCCTTTCCTCTCTTTCCTCGCCCTGGGACTTGGAGGTAAATGGATGTCGCACCGCATTGCCGGCCTTATCGGAACTGCAGTACTGGGCCTGGTCGCAGTGCTTTCCTATCTCACCGCAGGAATGTACTTCAGCGCTCCCCGCCTTGCTGACGGTACGTACGAGACGCTGATGCCCTATAACTTCAAATGGCTGCCCTTCACAGAAAGCCTCAGTATCGACATGGGCATTCTGCTTGACCCGATTTCGGTCATGATGCTCGTAGTCATCAGCACCGTTTCGCTGCTAGTACACATATACTCTTTCGGTTACATGAAGGGCGAACGCGGTTTCCAGCGCTACTACGCCTTCTTGTCGCTCTTCACCATGTCCATGCTCGGACTGGTAGTGGCTACGAATATCTTCCAGATGTATCTTTTCTGGGAGTTGGTGGGCGTGTCCTCCTACCTGCTGATTGGTTTCTACTATACGAAACCGCAGCTATTGCTGCTTCGAAGAAAGCATTTATCGTTACCCGTTTTGCTGACCTAGGTTTCCTTATAGGTATCCTTGTCTATGGATATTATGCCGGCACATACACCTTCAGCCCCAATGAGATGGCGCTGGCAAAGGGCGGTGCGGCCATGATTCCGCTTGCCTTGGGACTGATGTTCATCGGTGGCGCCGGAAAGAGTGCCATGTTCCCGTTGCACATCTGGCTGCCCGATGCCATGGAAGGTCCTACGCCAGTCAGTGCACTGATTCATGCCGCCACGATGGTGGTTGCAGGGGTCTATCTGGTGGCACGCATGTTCCCGTTGTTCATAGAGTATGCTCCCAGCGTGCTGCACATCGTGGCATACGTAGGAGCTTTCACGGCATTCTATGCCGCCAGTGTGGCATGTGTGCAGAGTGATATCAAACGTGTACTGGCATTCTCCACCATCTCCCAAATCGGTTTCATGATGGTGGCGCTGGGTGTATGTACATCAGCCGACCCGCACGAAGGGGGACTGGGCTACATGGCAGGCATGTTCCACTTGTTCACACATGCCATGTTCAAGGCATTGCTGTTCCTCGGAGCGGGTAGCATCATCCATACCGTACACAGTAACGAGATGTCTGCCATGGGCGGACTGCGGAAGTATATGCCCATTACGCATATCACGTTCCTCATCGCCTGCCTTGCCATTGCAGGTATCCCGCCGTTCTCCGGATTCTTCTCCAAAGATGAAATCCTGACGGCATGCTTCCAGTTCAGCCCCACTATGGGATGGATTATGACAGTGATTGCAGGTATGACAGCATTCTATATGTTCCGTCTTTATTATGGTATCTTTTGGGCCGGCTCAGAGCCGGGACAAAAGTCGGCAAGTGATGGGGCGACAGCCACGTGCCTCACCCCCACGAGAGTCCACTGGCGATGACCTTGCCCCTGATGCTCCTGGCTGTTGTTACGATAGTTGCCGGTTTCATTCCTTTCGGACACTTCATCAGTTCCAACGGTGAAGCATATAGCATCCATCTTGATTGGAGTGTGGCAGGTACAAGTATCGTCGTAGCAGTGGTTGCCATAGCCATTGCCACCTACATCTATGCAGGTAGCCGGCAGCCCGTTGCCAACGCACTGGCACGCCGTTTCAAAGGCTATGGACAGCAGCTTACCACCGCTTCTACCTGGATGAAGTTTACCAGTTCATCACCCACCGCATCATCTTCGGCTGCATCTGCCGCCCCATCGCCTGGTGGGACCGCCACGTGGTCGACGGCTTCTTCAACTTCCTTGCCTGGAGTGCCGAGGTACCAGTGACGAGATACGCGGTCTGCAGAGCGGACGCATCCAGCAATATACATTTGTATTCCTGCTGGGCACGCTGGCATTGATACTGCTACTATTGCTATAACCCGAGATCTTTCAATCGTAAATCGTAAATCGTTAAATCATAAAATATAAAGATGAACTTTTTATCATTATTCGTACTCATCCCCTTGCTGATGTTGCTGGGTCTTTGGCTCAGCCGCAACATCGCACAAATACGTGCGGTGATGGTGACCGGTGCATCGGCTCTGCTGGTTCTTTCTGCAGCATTGACCGTAATGTACCTCAATGCACGCCACGCCGGTGCCACGGATGAAATGCTGTTCCGTGCCGACATGGCCTGGTATCCTGCACTCAACATCCACTATTCGGTAGGAGTAGACGGTATTTCGGTAGCCATGCTGCTGCTTTCGGCCATCATTGTCTTTACCGGAACATTCGCCTCCTGGAGGCTGCAACCGCTGACTAAAGAATATTTCCTTTGGTTCACCTTCCTTTCCATCGGTGTGTTCGGGTTCTTCATCTCAATAGACTTGTTCACCATGTTCATGTTCTACGAGGTAGCCCTCATTCCCATGTATCTGCTTATCGGTGTATGGGGGTCGGGACGCAAGGAGTACTCTGCCATGAAGCTGACACTGATGCTGATGGGCGGCTCCGCTTCCTGCTTATCGGTATCCTGGGTATCTACTACGGTGCCGGAGCCACCTCTATGAATCTATTGGAAATAGCACAGATGCACAATATTCCCATCGAACAGCAACGTATCTGGTTCCCGCTCACTTTCCTCGGTTTCGGTGTGCTGGGCGCTCTGTTCCCGTTCCACACATGGAGCCCCGACGGTCACGCCTCCGCACCGACTGCCGTATCCATGCTCCATGCCGGTGTATTGATGAAGCTGGGAGGTTACGGTTGTTTCCGCATAGCCATGTACCTGATGCCCGAAGCTGCACAGGAACTGGGATGGATATTCCTGATTCTTACCGGAATCTCCGTAGTATACGGCGCATTCTCCGCTTGTGTACAAACCGACTTGAAGTATATCAACGCCTACTCTTCCGTCAGCCATTGCGGTCTGGTGTTGTTCGCCATTCTGATGATGAACCAAACAGCTTGCACGGGTGCTGTTCTGCAGATGCTCTCTCACGGACTGATGACAGCCTTGTTCTTCGCCCTTATCGGTATGATATACGGACGTACCCATACGCGTGACGTCCGCGAACTCTCCGGTCTGATGAAGATTATGCCTTTCCTGGCTGTCTGCTATGTAATCGCCGGTCTTGCCAATCTGGGATTACCCGGACTCAGCGGTTTCATTGCCGAAATGACCATCTTCACCGGTTCGTTCCAGCATCCCGATACGTTCCACCGCGTGTGGACAGTCATTGCATGCAGTTCCATCGTGATTACAGCAGTCTATATCCTGCGACTGGTAGGAAAGATTCTCTATGGCACCTGCACTAACAAACATCACCTCACTTTGAGCGACGCTACCTGGGATGAACGCACAGCGGTCATTATCCTCATAGCATGCGTTGCCGCCCTTGGTATGGCACCATGGTGGATTAGCGGCATGATTGGAGACAGCGTATTGCCGATAGTTAATGCACTGTAAATTGTAAATAGAAAATTGTAAAACAATAAATACATAGTCATGGATTATTCTCAATTCCTCCTGCTCAAAGAAGAGCTTTCGCTGATATTGGTCATCGTCATCCTTTTTGTCGCCGACCTCTTCATGAGTCCGGATGCACACAAGAATGACGGCAAACCGGTGCTGAACACAATGCTGCCAGTTGTTCTGCTGACCATACATACACTTATCACCATCGTTCCCGGTCCTATGGCCGATGCCTTTGGCGGCATGTACCACAACCAGCTATACAAAGCATCGTGAAATCCATCCTCAGTATAGGTACACTGATTGTATTCCTGATGGCCCACGAATGGATGCGCCGTCCGGACACTGCCATCAAACAAGGTGAGTTCTACATTCTGACACTTTCCACCCTGCTGGTATGTACTTCATGATTTCCGCCGGCCACTTCCTGATGTTCTTTATCGGCCTGGAAACGGCAAGTATCCCAATGGCAGCATTGGTTGCCTTCGACAAATACCGCCATCACTCTGCCGAGGCAGGTGCCAAATATATTCTCACGGCACTGTTCTCCAGCGGATTGCTGCTATACGGATTATCTTTGATTTACGGTACGGTAGGCACTCTCTACTTTGCCGACATACCGGCACGCCTCACCGGTGACCCGTTGCAGATTATGGCATTCGTATTCTTCTTCTCTGGCATGGGATTCAAAATATCACTGGTGCCTTTCCATCTTTGGACAGCAGACGTTTACGAAGGTGCTCCAAGCACGGTGACAGCCTATCTGAGTGTCATCTCTAAAGGCTCTGCCGCTTTCGTACTGATGACTATCCTCATCAAGGTATTCGCTCCGATGGTGGAGCAATGGCAGGAAGTGCTGTACTGGGTTATCATCGCCTCCATCACAATCGCCAACCTCTTCGCCCTGCGCCAGCAGAACCTGAAGCGGTTGATGGCTTTCTCCAGTATCTCGCAAGCAGGTTACATCATGCTGGGTGTCATCAGCGGAAGCGCACAAGGTATGACGTCGCTGGTATACTACGTGCTGATATATATGTTCGCCAATCTTGCCGTATTTACCGTTATCACGATTGTGGCACTGCGGGCAGGCAAGTTCACACTTGAAGACTATAACGGGCTGTATACCACTAATCCGAAGTTGGCGTTCTTGATGACGCTGGCACTGTTCTCTCTGGCAGGCATCCCGCCGTTTGCGGGCTTCTTCTCGAAGTTCTTCATCTTTGCGGCAGCTTTCGAAGGCGGCTTCCATCTGCTGGTATTCATTGCCTTATCAATACAATCATCTCGCTTTATTACTATCTGAAGATTGTAAAGGCAATGTACATCAACAAGAGCGACGAACCGATTGCAGCATTCCGCAGCGACAACTATACACGTGCCAGCCTGGCCATTTGCACGCTGGGTATTGTGGTACTGAGCATTGCAAGTGTGGTATATCAATCCATCGATAAGTTCTCATTCGGATTATAACCGGAGGGTATCATCACTCACCACAGATTACGCAGATTGACACAAATTATCTTTAGAAGTTCTGATAATCAAGAGCTTTGAGTTATATTAATCTGCATAATCTGTGGTGAGTGTGTATTTGGGCATATTTTCATACTATACAACCGGCAGCATAAACCAAAAGCATGAGCTTTCCCCGGCTCACTGTCCACACCCGATTGTGCCACCCAACTGTTCTATAATACTCTTGCTGATAGAAAGCCCCAGACCCGTACCATGTACAAACGTATTCAGCTTTATAAAACGACCGAATATCTGATCCTGCATTTCCGGCTCGATGCCAATGCCCGTATCGGCCACATAAAAACGTAAACGAGTTTCATCTACCTTGTCATATCCTACACAGATACTTCCCGCAGTGGTGAACTTGATGGCATTGTTGACAAAGTTGGCTATGACCTGATTCAAACGGTTACGGTCACTGACAATCCGGCATTCCGGCAGATGACGGTCGAAAAGAACTTCCACCCCCGGTTTAGCCTTCATCTTCATGAAGCGCACGATGTCCTCACACAGCACGTTCACGTCCAGCTCTTTTTTCACAAAGTCAAATGTCCCGGCCTCTATCTTGGACAAATCCAGTATATCGGAAATCAGCTGCAACAACAAGTCATTGTTTTCTTCGATAATCGCCATATACCGCCTTTTTTCCTCCATGTCCCCGGTCTCTCCCATCAGACTGGAGAAACCGACAATCGCATTCAGAGGCGTACGTATCTCATGACTCATATTGGCAAGGAAGGCACTCTTCAAACGATCGGCGGTTTCTGCCTTCTCTTTGGCTTCAATCAACATAGCTTCCGTCTCCTTCAATTCCGTAATATCATAGTTGACTCCTATCAGTTCTATTTGTCCGTTCTCCGGTTCAAACAGATTGACGACCACATTGGTACGTACCCAATTCCATTTCCCCTTCTCGCCCGGACGCTCAATACGCATCTCTCCCTGAAAATGTTTGGCTTCACCCACACGGGCCTTACAGAAGAAATCGAGCATCCTTCTGCGGTCGCTGGGGTACATCTTGCTATATATCCCCACAATATCCGCCAACTGGGTATTCTCGTCCTCTCCCATATTCTTATACCATTGCTTGATGGCATAGCCTTTCCGGTCAAGCAAGTTCAGCTTGGCATAACCTACCTTCGCATAATCCGATATAAGCAAGAAGAAATTCTCGAAATCACAGATACGGCTCATGGCATCAATCCGTTCCGTATTGTCAATGTTAATCATGGCATAGCCGGTAAAGTTGCCTTTACTGTCATACACCTTGCTCACTTTCGTATAAAGATGTATCACATCCTTCGGCTGTTTGGAAGTGGAGTAATACCCTTCAGTCCGGTCGAAAGCATAATTCAGGCGGAAGTCGACCATATCCTCGGTCTGTATACGTTCTGCCAATTGGGCGGACACATTCGGGTTCTCGAATAAGTTCACTCCAATGACATCCTGTTTGTCACGGACCCCGAATATCTCCATATCCTTATTGTTAATATCTACCAGGAATCCGTCTTTGTCATAGATTTCCACCCCGGCCGGTATATTGGCAAAGATATTCTTGAACAGTTTTTCGCTATGATCCAAAGCCTGATGAGTCTGTACCGAGTCTGTCGTATCGAGGAATAACGCCACCACTTCATTCTTCTCCGGAGAGTATATCACCACATGGCAGTGCTTGTTGGTGAGCTCAAAACACATGTCCATTTCCTTATGTGTCCCGGTGTTCACTATATCAAGCAGATATTCCAGCCTGGGGGCCGCCTCTCTTGAAAAAGACGAGGCAGTCTTGCCGATAAACGCCGACGCGGTTTTTCCCAGAAAATCGGCAAAGATAGAATTCGCATCTGTCACATAATACCCGTAGGATTGTCCTTTTCATCACAGACAATAGACATCCGTACATACCCCAAAGGCATATAGCGGAACAAATTGCTGAGGAAAGTACGTTCGCGTACAGCCTCATCCTTCGTTTTACGCAATTCTATGCAAATGCTGATGACATTTGCAACGAACTAAACCATTGATAATCCTCGTTAGTCCACATTCGGATACGGTCTACCAAATCAATGCCCATATATCCCCATACCTGGTCATTGGCAACCAGCGGAGTTACCATCAAGGACTTTATATTCTGTTTCGCCAGAATTTCATATTCGGCATAGGCGTGCTCCGGCAGTTGCCCCAGTGTTTCCAGCAGAACGGGCTTTTGTGCCATAATCTGTGACGTCCACCACGGCAGGCTGTCGGCTTGGACTCCCTGAAGCATTTCTTTCTCAGGAGCCACTCCTGGAGCCACCACCTCGTATGTGCAGCTCTGGTACCGGCACATCTCATCGTATTGGAATATATAGACACGTCCGCCGCGAAAGAAATCAAGAATATCTTTCAATATGTCGTAAATGCCCGCGCTTATATCCTCGTCTTTCAGGAAGCGGAATAGGGAATGGGATATTGAGGTCTGCCGATAAAGCAAATCGTTCACTCTTTGCAAAGCCTGCTTCGCAGCCTCCTCCTTCGGCATCTCTACGCGCTGCAACACTCCGAAAGCCTTCAACGTACCATCCGGCAAATACTCCTTGTATCCCACGCGCGAATAGACCCAGACCACTCCTTCGGTAGATAGATGGGAAACGTCTGTTCATAGACCTCCATATTCTGAATGGCAAGGAACTCCCGCTGATACGCGCCCGATAGTCTTCGCGTATCATTTTACCGAAATCCTCAAAGCTCAGGTATTCCCCTTCCAAGCCTAACAACTTACAGACATATTCGGAACAGAGATACTGCCTTGAAGAAAAATCAGCCTCCCACCAACCTATCCGGCCAAGGATGGAAAGACGCCGGAAACGTTCACTATCGTCACGATGAACAGCCATATATTTATCAATATTGGTTTGAGATACAAAAATAGCCATAAAACTCTAATAAGCAACCATTAGAAACTTTTTTCGTCCCAAGCAGCCTATATATAAGGATAACAAACAATCCGGAAAAATGTGCGGTAACCGAATCGTAATAGATTTGAAAATGAAACGTATGTTCCATGTATCACCGGTGTAACGTCATTGCCTCATCTTTGCAGCGGATTAAAAAAACGTACAAAGAAAAGAGATGAGCATGAAATTAGACTTGGGAAAGATTTTCTTCCTTATTTTATTCCTCACACTTTCCGTCATGGCTGCCACGGCGGGAACCATCAAAGGGACAATCACCGACCGACAAACCAAAGAACCGCTGACGGGAGCCACCGTGCAAGTGAGCGGAACGGTACAAGGCGCCGTCGCCGATTTGGATGGTAACTATACACTGGAGCTGAAAAACGGGACCTATACCCTCACCGTCCGTTACATCGGCTACAAAGACATGACGATAAAAGCCGTAGAGATAAAGGGTGAAACCGTGCTTAACTTCGACATGGAGCCGGACACGCAAACCCTGGGCGAAGTGCAGGTTACCGCCAAGAAGAACCTCGAAGGCGAACGCGCCTTGCAAATGGAACGGCAAAAAGCGACCCTCGCCATCGAAAACCTCGGTTCCAAAGAGATGTCCCTCAAAGGTATCGGCAATGTGGAAGAAGGAGTAAAGAAAATAACGGGTATCTCCATCGCCAGCGCCGGACAACTTATCGTCCGCGGACTGGGCGACCGCTACAGCACCACCACGCTGAACGGACTGCCCATCGCCTCGCCCAACCCGGACAACAAGCTGGTGCCACTCGACCTGTTCCCCTCGTCCACCGTACAGAACATCACTGTCAGTAAAGTGTATGACGCAGCCGCCTTTGCCGACTACAGCGGTGCGCACATCAACATCAGCACCAAAGAAAACATACCGGAAGATTTCTTCCAACTGAGCCTCAACACGGGTGGGAAGTTCAACACCTTAGGCAAAGACCGCTATCAGATGGACCGCAGCGGCTCGCTCCTGAAGACACCCGGCGTAGACGCGGCCGCCCTCGACATGCCCTTGATGGAGTTTGACAAATACGTGAAGACCCACAATATCTTCGATACCTCCTTTGCCGCCAGCAAGAAGAGTTCGTTGCCCGAACTGGGCGGAAACCTCGGTTTCGGCAAGAACTTCGGTATAGGCAACCAGACACTCAGCCTGCTTGCCTCCTTCAGCGCCAGCAACGGCTACCAGAACATGGAAGATGCCTTCTACAAGACACTCGAAGCCACCGGCACCGTGCAGGACGACTTCTCCTACGACAGCTTTGCGCAGGAACTGAAGCTCGCCGCCCTCGGCTACCTGGCTATACCCTGCGCCGGAGCGACCGCATAGGCTACACTTTCTTCTACGCCCGCAACGCCATCGACACCTATCAGCGCCGCAAGGTACTGATGCCGAAGGACACGAGCTGACCGGCAGCAACAACATCATGCACATATACACCCTGCAAAACCATCAACTGAACGGAATCCATAACTTCGGCGAGAGCGACAGGTGGCAACTGACTTGGGGGAGCTCGTACAGCAAGACCGGCAGTGAAGAGCCGACCGCCGCAAGTGATGTACGTCAGGGACAACGACGCAGCCTCAGGCTCTTCAAGCTGAACCGCCAAGAGACCATGCGCTACTTCGGCAGCCTGGACGAAGAAGAGTGGAACGCCAACTCGCCATGCGCTGGAAGTGGAACGACACCAGCCACCTCAAGCTCGGCTTCAACTACAAGGACAAGAACCGCGACTATAGCGCTACCCGCTTCTACTACAACCTGAACAAACTGAACCCCGTCATCACCGACATCTACAACACCGACGGCTTCCTCAACCAGCAGAACATTGCCGACGGACAAATCGTGGTACAGCGTGTGATGCAGCCCAAAGACAGCTACCGTGCCGGAAACGAAATCTACTCCACCTACCTGCTGACCGATTTCTATCCCACCGAAGCCCTCTTGGTGAACCTCGGCCTGCGCTACGAAATGAGCAAGCAATGGGTGCGCTACGCCAGCGACGGCGGCGACTGGTACTCCCGTCGACGCAATTTAGACAAGAACGACCTCTTCCCCGCCCTGAACCTGAAATATGCGGTGAACCCCGCCAACAGCATCCGCTTCTCTGCCTCGCGCACCGTCACCCGCCCCTCGTTCATCGAGATGGCACCCTTCCTCTACCAAGAGTCCTACGGTTCGGCACAAATCCGCGGTAACGAAGAGTTGCAGAACGGTTACAACTACAACTTCGACCTACGTTACGAACGCTTCGGCAAGGACGGCGACATGCTCTCCGTGACAGGCTACTTCAAATACCTCGACAGCCCCATCGAACGCATCCAAGACCTGCAAGGCGGCGCCACGCTGCACAGTTTCAAGAATGCCGACAACGGCATGGCTGCCGGCGTGGAGCTGGAGATGCGCAAACGGCTCGTCAAAGACCTGCGCCTGGGTGCCAACATCAGTTACATGTACACCAACGTGAAGCTGCCCCAAGGCGGTGCCTACACCAACAAGGAACGTTCGCTGCAAGGCGCATCGCCCATCCTTGCCAATGCCGACCTCACCTACTCTCCACGCTTCGGTGAAGACAGGCAACTCAACCTCGCCCTGCTCTACAACCTGCAAGGCAGCCGCATCCATGCGGTAGGCGTGTCGGGCCTGGGCGATGTCAGGCAACAGACGCTGCACACGTTGAACTTCAGCGCCGGATATAGCCTGAACAAACACTTCAACCTGAAGCTGCAAGTGAACGACCTGCTGAACCGCGATGTCATCTTCAAGCAAGATGTGCCCACCACGGGGCAGGAGATGGAAGTGGAACGCTACCACAAGGGAACGAACTTTGAGGTGGGAATAAGCTACAACCTATAAAGTCTCCCACCCTCCCCCTGAAGAGAACGGAGAACACTCTTTGACAAACAAGCTGATTTAAGAGAATCAATCTGAATGACAGACAGATGAATTGAATATAATAACTAAAACAATTGAATCATGAAAACAATGAAATGGAAATTCTACTCTCTGGCCTTTGTAGCCGGAATGTCTATCCTCACCGCTTGCAGCAGCGACGACAACAACGACAATGACGGCAACGACGGCAACGGAAACGGCAATGAAATCGAAAACGGTACGATACTGAAAGGTACCATCACCTCCGACGTGACCCTGGCTGCCGGAAACACCTACAAGCTGAGCGGCGAATACATCGTAGAAGAAGGCGCCACGCTCCACATAGAGGAAGGCGTGAAGATTATCGCCGTCTACGATGACATCGCAGACTACATCCTCGTGAAACAGGGCGGTAAAATCAACGCCGTAGGCACGCCGGACAAACCCATCGTAATGACCAGCGAAAAAGAAGAACCGGGCGCATGGGGAGGCATCCACATCTGCGGACGCGCCCACACCAATGCCGAAGGCGGCAAGGGAAGTTCTGAAATAGGTGGCGCCGTTTACGGCGGCAACGATGATGCCGACAACTCGGGCACGCTGCAATACATTCGTCTGGAATACACCGGCTTTGCCTTCGATGAAGAGCATGAAGCCAACGGTATCTCTTTCTACGGCGTAGGCAACGTACATCGTGGACCACTGCAGTACAAAGGTTCCGACGACGGCTTTGAGTTCTTCGGCGGCTCGGTAAACGTGAGCAACCTCGTAGCCGTAAGCTGTAGCGACGACTCCTTCGACTGGACCGAAGGCTGGAACGGCAAAGGCACCAACCTCGTGGCTTACCAAGAAGCCGAATCCACACTGGGCTACGACTGCGACTGCCTGATGGAGTGCGACAACAACGGCAGCAACAACCGCCGCCACTCCCGTTGCCCACCCCGTATTGAAGAACCTCATCCTCGTCGGCAACGGCGGCAGCAAGCAAGGCATCCGTCTGCGTGCCGGCACGGAAGTGGAAATAGACAACGCCAAGATCTGCGGCAAAGGCCAACCCCTGACCGTGGAAACCGCCCTTACCGAAAACGCCCTAAAGAACGGCACTTCCAAGCTGACCAACATCACCCTCACCGCCGAGCTGAGCAGCAAAGAAGGCATCTACACCCATGCCGACTTCATCGCCGTGACAAGCAACAAGGTGAACGCCAACCTGAGCTACAGCTCTTTCGAGGACATCAGGAAAGAATGCAGCTGGATGAACGGAAGCTGGGTGAAGTAAAAAAAGAAGCACTCGCAAGACTATAAAAAAACACACAACTTCTTCAACAGCGTGCCCCTCGAATGCCTTTCCTGCTTCAAGGGGTACGTGCTGTTTCAAGAAAGAAACTAAAAATACCGTTTACTTCTTCTTCAGCTCCTTCTTCAATTCTTGAACCTGAAAGCTGAACAAGTCCAGACGACGGCAAACGCGCTGCATGAAACTGCCTGCCGCCCTGAAGCAGATACGCGAAATGCGCACTTTATCTGCCGTGCAGTCCTCTATCCGTTCCACCGGTTCGCTGGTGATGGAGGGGAAAAAATTTCCAAGTCCCTTGATGTTCACCGTGCGTCCACTGGCCAGATAGTCCGCTATAATATCCGGCAGTTGCACCAGCACGGACTGGGCATCGCCACCTGCAGGGAGCTGACAAAAGCCAGTCTCTTGGCAAGTTCATCGTTGCTCACCGGTTCAGGCTGAAGCACTTTTGATGCCGCATAGTAGCGCACCACTTCCTTGTCTCCACTCTTGTCCACCTTCTTGCGGACCACATAATTCATTGACATACCAATCTTTCTTTTAATTAGGTTAGCAAAAAAACGAAAGATATTCCCACCCGGCGTGAAACACATCTACAGCCTACGCACACAAAGCCTATACCTTACGGTAAAGACTCCGTGACCGAATACCTTTCACTATATAACTGAATACCTAAAACACCCGGATGTATTGCCCCAAAACATGGGGATGTTTTCACCCAAAACACCCGGATGTAATACCCCAAAACATGGGGATGTTTTGGGAGAAAAGATAGGGATGTTCTGACCTTTCAGTATAGGGTTCAAAGGTAATGACTCCCTATGAGAAATACAATAGATATAGGTCTTTTTGATGGTCGGAATCAAGCTCCTTTTTCTTCGGAAGCAACAGGCAGTATCCGCTGGAAATCTCTGCCGGACGGAGACTGGAATACCTGCAAATCGAATTCGGGGATAATTGCCAGCACATGGTCGAACACATCCGCCTGCACCCCTTCATAGGGCACCCAATCCTTCAGCGCACAGAAGAAATAAAGCTCTATCGGGATACCGCGGTCGGTAGGCTGGAGTTGGCGCACCATGCAGGTCAGTTCCTGATTTACATCGGGAAGACTTTTCAAATAAGCCGTCAGATACGCCCGGAACACACCCAGATTGGTCTGGCGGCGTCCGTTGACGAGGATGGAGTTATCGATGCCGTTTTCTGCATTGTACTTTTCAATCACTTCCTCCGTCTGCTCCACATAATCTTTCAGCAGTTGTATCTTGCGATATTTTGCCAGCATCTCCGGGGTGCAGAAACGGACGCTGGTCATGTCGATATTGATGCTGCGCTTCACTCGCCGCCCACCGCTCTCGCGCATGCCGCGCCAGTTCTGGAAGGAGTCGCTGACAAGCAGGTAAGGAGGGATGGTGGTAATGGTATTGTCCCAGTTGCGCACTTTTACGGTGTTCAGTGTCACTTCTATCACCGTGCCGTCGGCGCCATACTTGGGCATGGCAATCCAATCGCCCACCTTCAGCATGTCGTTCGCCGAAAGCTGCACCCCGGAGACAAAGCCATAATGGAATCCTTGAACACCAGCATCAGGATGGCTGCCGAAGCACCCAATCCGGCAAGCAGCGAAAGCGGGTCGCGGCTATCAGCTCACCCACAACCACAATGCCACCCACCAGCCACAGAATGACCTGCATGGTCTGCAACATCCCCTTTAAAGGGCGGTCGCGGAACTGCTCCCTCTCGCTGTATACGCTATAAACGGCTTTCAGGAAGGAGTTGACGAAGCTCAGGAAAGTAATGATAATGTAAATAAGGCAGATACGCCGGATAAAATCCATTGCCGATGAACCGACTTCGACAAATGCCAATGGGACAAACAGATAGATGATGACGGGAGCCACCATGCGGCTGAGGTGCACCATCACTTTGCGGTCGAATACGATGTCGTCCCATGTAGCTTTGGTCTTCTTCACCAGTTGTGCCACTACTTTCAGCAGAATTTTCCGGCATAGGGCATCCGCCAGAAAAGCAACGGCAAGTATCAGTGCGAAGGCTATGAACTGGTCGAACATGTCGGCACGGGAAGGGATATGCCCCACCCGATTAAAAGGTCGTCTATCTTCTTCAATATCTCCATAATCATATGTTTATCATAACGGCAATCTTATCTACGCGACTGCTCCTCCCGCTCAAGGAACTCCATGATATCTTCTTTCAACCACTGATAAAGATAAAGGTTCTTGTAGCCGCTGTTTTTTTTCAGCATCACGGATACATTGACCTGACTGTTCTCATACCCCGTCAGTTCGTTGCGGAACTGTTCGTTATGCTCTGCCAGGCGCTTTATCTCCTGCTCGCGCTCGCGACGCAAGACGGTACATACCGGGATAAGGATTTTCAGCACTACACAATCCATGATATGGTGTCCCTGGATATAAAGATAGGTATTGTCCGGAGTCAGTCCCAAACGTTCCAACTCCGTGCCCAGCTGTTCCACCCGGTCGATGTAGTGGGGGAAACGGGCTTGCAGTTCGGACAGCTTTGCCGACACCGTCTTTTGCATCTCGTCCAGACTACGGTAAGGATGACGCAGGCTTATCTCCTGCAAACGCACGCAGGCGTTGAAGTCGTACATCGGGAAAGTGTGTGTGTCGTGCTGGCGGTAGAACCAGACATTCCACAGAAACAGCGGATAGGCAATCTGAGAATAACGCTTCAGAAAAGCAGGGAAGTCCAGGATATGCCGGTCGTTCAGCGTGGCCTGCACACAGACTTCATGCAGACTGTCGGCAAAGCAGTGGAAGTTCTCGATGGCATAGCCATAAGTCTGAAAGATATAGGGATTCTTGTTTATCTTATGCGACACCTTGGTGGCACCTTGCAGCAGGAAGTCGTAGTCGCTGTCTACACAAGCTATCAGGCTGCGGCCCAGCTCTGCCGTATTCAGCGTGTTCATCAGTACCATTTTCTTGCCCTTTGCCAGAGAGGTGGCCGAGGGAAGCATCACTTGAAAATAACGTTCCTCGTTCTCGAACTCGGACAACAGCGTCCGCCAGAAAGCGATGTCATCATAGCTTTCCACATACGCCACTATGCGCCTGCGTGCCCTCTTGGGAGACAACTTGCGGGCGGCATCCAGATAGGAGGAAGTAAGGTTATGTCTTAGGGAAGTAGCCACGCATCCAGGGATTAAGGATTAGGGATTAGGGATGAAATCTCGCTCACTTCGGTCACGGCATCCAGCCAGCCTTCCATGATGACGGCAGGCGAATGGGTGGTGAGAATAAGCTGCACATTGGGATTCAGGTTGCGTATCATGCCGATGAGTTTCTGCTGCCATTCGATGTGCAGGGAGGCTTCCGGCTCATCCATGAAGAGTACGCAGTGGTCATCGTCACGCACCAACACGGTCAGCAGGATGACGAGCATCTGCTTCTCGCCCGAAGACAATTTGTAAGGCAATAGGCGCTCGCCGTTCTGATAGAAAACGATGTCGTTGCTTTTGCGGTCTATCGTCTTATGGGTATAGCTAAAAAGCTCGTCAATCATATCCTGGAACTTCCGCTTCGGGAGGGAAAGGGAGGGAGCTAGGCTGCGCTGCTCTTCATCACCACTGAGCAGCTCTATCATCTTATTGCCGATGTTCACTTGGTAGTCCAGATAACGGCGCTGGAGCAGATAGAGCTGCCAGTCCAGTTCCGACTTCACGTTGGCATCGGCCATGCGTGCCGTAAAGTCGCCCATGATAAGGGGGCGGTCGTAACTACGGATTACATCATAAGGGATAAAGGTGGCTGCGGGGTTGTCGAAGTAGACGTGTACGCCGTTCTTCTCGTCACTCTTCACTTCACCCGATGTCTGTTCCAGATAGTTGACCGAACGGTTCAGGATAGTGGTCTTCCCCACTCCGTTGATGCCGGAAAGTATATTGACGTCAGGACGCAGGTCCCAGGCAATATCGTACCGATGCCACAATTCGTGTATTTCGATACGCTTGATGTAATTGGCTTGTACTTCCATGGTTTCTTGCTTTAATTAAAAGCAAATATACACGATAATCTCTTATTTCTACGCCCACGAACCAGAAAAATCATATAATGAAAGATTTTCTCTTTTCAGAAAATAGTTGTTCTTTTGCACCCGCAAAAAACAAAAGAGTATGAACAAGAACATTCAAGGGCATCTGTTCGCCCTTACCGCAAATATCTTATGGGGCTTGATGGCACCTATAGCAAGTCGCTCTGGTGGAGTTTTCCGCGTTGTCAGTAACCACATTCCGCATGGTAGGCGCAGCCGCCTGCTTCTGGCTCCTTTCCTTGTTCTGCAAACGCGAACAGGTGGACCACCGGGACATGCTGAAGATATTCTTCGCCGCACTCTTCGCCCTGGTATTCAATCAGGGTGTCTATATCTTCGGCCTCTCCATGACTTCGCCCATAGACGCCTCCATCGTTACAACCACGCTGCCTATCGTCACCATGATAGTGGCTGCAATCTATCTGAAAGAACCGGTCACCAACAAGAAAGTGCTGGGTATCTTTGTAGGGGCTATGGGAGCATTTATACTCATCATAGCAGCCAGACCACCGGTGCCGGCAATAGCAACCTTATCGGAGACCTTCTCTGCCTGCTCGCCCAAATCAGCTTCTCCATTTATCTGACCGTATTCAAGGGGTTGTCGCAGAAATACTCTCCCATCACCCTGAACAAATGGATGTTTGTCTATGCCTCCATGTGCTACATCCCGTTCTCTTACCACGACGTGGCTTCCATACAGTGGAGCAGCATCTCCACAGCCGCCCTGCTGCAAGCGGGATATGTGGTTGTGGGTGGAAGCTTCCTTGCCTATATCTTCATAATGAGTGCGCAGAGACTGTTGCGCCCCACTGTGGTGAGCATGTACAACTACATGCAGCCCATCGTGGCCTCAACCGTTGCCATCATCTTAGGCTTGGGAGTGTTCAATTTGGAAAAGGGGATAGCCATAGCCCTGGTATTCCTGGGAGTGTACATCGTGACACAAAGCAAGTCACGCAAGGACTTTGAGAAAGAAGGGAAAGCCGTATAGGACAGCCATTCCGCCGTCACAGCACACCGGCACGTACCCGGCTCAGAGATTCGGGAGTCATTAACAGATAAGATGCTATGTGGTTGACTGAGGCACGCCGGGCTATCTCCGGATAATCCCTGACGAAACGCGCATACCGTTCGCGTGAGGTTTCGAAACGCCAAGAGTCTGCCTTATATTGGGAAAGCATTAAAGACCCCTCCAACAAATGACGAAGCAGACGGGCTATATGCAGATAGCGCTCAGAGAGTTCGACCAGTCCTGCATACGAAATGCTCCAGATGACGCCTTCCTCCAGGGATTCCAACTGAAGGCAATTACGGCGTCCGGTGAAAAGGCTGACGATACACATGCGCCGTCACCATCGCAGGCAAAGTTCTCTGTAATGTCCCGGCCTTCTTTGAAATAGAACTGGCGAAGCAGTCCTTTCTCTACGAAAACAATATCCCTGGCTATATCTTTCTCACTAATCAACAGTTCTCCTTTGTGCACCTCACGGCGTACAAACAAACCGGCAATGAGCTCCAGCTCCTCAGAAGGGAGTTCATGAAGGCGGCGGGTAAACCGCCGCGCCACTTCCATGTTGTTTTCCTTAGTCATCGATATAGAGAAAGGGATATGCCCCTATTTCTTCAGTTCTGCAAAATAGGTGTCCAGCAAGTTCTTGGCAGCCACAAAAGAAGTCAAGTTGCCTTGTAGCACTTGGTTTTCCTTGCCAGTCAGCATCGCTTCAATCTGCGGATTGTGGTAGAAGCTGTCACGCAGCTGTTCGTTAATGGTCTCGTACATCCAGTATTTGCTTTGCTCGTTGCGGCGGTATTCAAAGTAGCCGTTGTCTTTCACAAAATCAATGTATTTGTAGACCATATCCCACACTTCTTTTACACCAAGATTATAGAACCCGGAATAAGTCAGCACTTGGGGTGTCCAACCGCTCTCCGGAGCCGGGAAGAGGTGCAGCGCATTACGGAACTGCGTTGCTGCCAGCCTGGCCCGCTCCAGATTGTCGCCATCAGCCTTATTAATGACAATGCCATCGGCCATTTCCATGATGCCGCGTTTGATACCTTGCAACTCATCGCCCGTACCCGCCAGCTGTATCAGCAGGAAGAAGTCTACCATGGAATGTACGGCAGTCTCACTCTGCCCCACCCCTACCGTCTCTACAAATATCTTGTCGAAACCGGCAGCCTCACAAAGCACAATCGTCTCACGCGTCTTGCGTGCCACACCACCCAACGAACCGGCAGAGGGACTGGGACGTATGAAGGACTTGGATGAACGGAGAGCTTCTCCATACGCGTCTTATCACCGAGAATACTGCCTTTGCTGCGTTCGCTGCTCGGGTCAATGGCAAGAACGGCCAACTTGCCTCCGTGTTCCTCCAGTACATGCAAGCCAAATACATCAATAGAGGTACTTTTACCAGCACCGGGCACACCACTGATGCCCACACGAACAGAGTTACCTGAATAGGGCAAACACTTCTCTATCACCTCCTGCGCCACAGTCTGGTGCTCCGGTTTCACACTTTCCACCAGCGTCACAGCCTGGCTGAGTACCGTAACATCACCTTTCACTATGCCCTCCACATAGTCTGATACAGAAAGCTCGCGTTTCTTCCGCCTGGGACGGTTCTTCAAGTAAGGATTGACCGATGAAGTTGCTCAATGCCTGCATTGACAACCAAGCCTTTATATGCTTCATTATTTTCGGGATGTTCCATGGTTTAATGTGCTAATATGGTTAATATGCTAATGTGCTAATATGAGGAATGTGCTGAATATATTAATAGGCTTTTATGACAATCTCTACTATCTCCATTAGCATATTGGCACATTCCTCACATTAGAACATTACTTGATGTTGATTTCAACTTTCGGCTGCATCGGGTCATTGGTAATCATCAGCAGACGCAGATGACGACGCTTCTTGCCTATATTCTTCTTCACTACCGTTACCCGCAGGCGGGTGCTTTCGCCGGGTTGCAATACGCTCTTCTTGAGGTTAACGCCCACTGCCGGGTGGAATACCTGGAGCTTGTTTATCTGTAAAGGAGAACGCCCGGTATTGGTAATGGTAATATCTTGACGTGCTTTTGACTTCTTGGCCAATATCGCACTCATATCAACTTCTTTAGTAGAAAGGTTGATGGCAGGAGCATTTTCCTTCTCCACTTCCGTCATTCCGGAGAAATCCGGTAAAAGAATGGCAGAAACGGGAATTTCGTTTTCATCGCCCACCTTGTCACCGGAGAAACGAGAAAGATAGACCGACGCTTGAGTCAGTCCGAGGTCAGTCAGTCTTTCCGAATTCAATGTAAGTGTAATCACTCCTTTTTCTCCCTTTTGCAATACATTAGGTTCTACTTTTGTCTGCAAATAAGGGGGTAGATGCATCAGTACCGGTTCATAAGGACGGTCGGAAAGATTGACCACGCCGATATGAATCACCGGCTGCTCACCATGCTGAATATCGGGAAAGTCGAGGCTGTTCTTGTCAATACGTATCTGGCCGATAAGATAAGGGTGCGTCTTGGTAAAGTCCTTGATTTCCTGTACTACTTCACCATTGAACTTCAAATAGACCAGATTGGGTTGCGCATTGCTGTAAATAGCCACGGATTTCTGGAAATGCCCCAATGCCTTGGCGTCAAAAGTCACATTCACCGTTCCTTTTGCCCCCGGAGCAATAGGCGTTTTTGTCCACTGAGCTACGGAGCAGGCACAATCCGGCTCCACTTCTGTAAGCACTAAAGGCCGGTCACCCGTATTGGTGATGGTATATTGCACAGTCACGGGATGCTTCCATTCTATCTGGCCGAAACTGTACATCTCTGTATTCGAGGTAAAACGAGCTTGCGCTACGGCAGCCAATGCCACACTTGCAAGCACATATAAAGTGATCAATATCCTCTTCATCTATTTTTTAATATCAAGATTTCCTAATTCTGCTACTCTTATTCAATATTAGCCGGACAAAAATAGGTGTTTTTAGCGAGAGTACCTAAAATAGAGGAGCGCAATTTGTACAAATTGCGCTCCATACTCTATTGTTACTTTATTACAATTATCCCTCCCGCCGAATGCGAAGCATACTCCGGAGCATACGCACATTGTATAGTGGCCAGCCCCGTTTCGTATGTTCCGCCACGGGCTATGCGATAACTGTGCTCTAAGACATAAACGCCTTTGCCCAAATGGTCGAAGAAGAAATTGGTTGCGGCATCTTCCACTTCTGCATAATAACCGAGGCCATTACTCCAACGATAACCGGAAAGCGAGCCTATAGGTTCAAAGCAGGCACCCCGCAGGTCTTTCAACTGAACAAAATCCATAGCACGATCCAAGCGGATAGTCAAACGGGCCACTATTTTATCACCGACGGATAATACGGTCCCTTCCGCAACCGGTTGCAAGGACTTGCCGCCACTGGCCGATATACGCTCTACATAAAGTTTCTTCTCTACATTCAATTCACCACCCTGCTGCTTTACATCGGATATGGGTGACAGATACTGGGCATAAACAGCTCCCCAGGCAATGCCTGCATCCCGTTTCTCTACTGTAACGGTTTTAGCTTTCAGCTCCGGACTTCCTTGAATGAAAGTTTCCTTGACATAACCTAAATCTGGGATTATGGTCTTTGCAGGCGACAATGTTTCCAGAACTTCGTTGCCTAACGTAATACGTACGTCTCCCCGGCTTTCCAGCAGGTTAGTGCCCTGACAAAGCAATGCATAAACAGCATCAGCCGTTGCAACCGGAGAATTCCAGCTGACAGTCTGCTTCTGTTTCAGCAGCCAGAGTTTCATTTCCTCCACCAAAGCATCGTTGCCACCTGCCATACGCAGGGCTTCCATTACTTCTACATGGGCAGGGATGGGTAGCATACCCCAGTTGTACGGATTTGCCTGGAAAGCAAAGTATGCACCAGTTCATCCGTCTGTACCAAGTGTTCCTTGAGAGAGGCGATGAATTCATGCGCCTCGCTGTACGCCCTACCGCTTTCAGAATGATGGCAGACTGCGCCTTGCTGCTCATTGTTCCATCTTTAAGATTGGCCCCAACTTTCGACAAGAAGTAACGGTAAGCATCCTGGTTTGCAGCCGGTACTTTTTCACCGCTGACAGCAATCAGATACAGATACGTCATGGCAGCTTCCGAGTTGACAGTAATTCTAGCGCCATTTTTCTCAGATTTACGGATATTGCGATATTCTTCCAAAGCCTGCCGATTCAAATAGCCGAAAGCTTTCTGCCGCATGGCGGCAACTTCTTCAGGCAGCTCATTTTTCGTCAGCAAAGGAAGACGAACAAGTAATTCTGTAATATAGCCAGTTATATAGCAGCTACCGGGCATTCCTTTATACCAGCTCCATCCACCGTCTTCACCCTGCAATTCTTTCAATTTGGTAAAAGCGGAAAGATTGCGGTTATTCAGTTGGTTGATATCAAACAGCGTGGCAATACGTGCCTGCTGTTCGGCTTCAGTAGTAGCTTCCAGTACCCACGGAGACTCGCTGAGCAGGATATTCTTCACATCCTGATTCTTCTCCAACTGGCTGAGGAAGGTTTCTTTCGTACCACCGGCAGCCTTCCAACTGTCAAATACAGTCTTAATGCGGGGCTGGCTGTTGGCAATGAAGCCTGCCAGACTATTGGCATACCAAGCTGTAGCCCAAGAAATGGCATTATCATTGGCAGGCAGGCTCAATGCCGGCAACGCTTGTACAGCATACCAAGCCGGATTCCCGGTAAATTCTACAGTTAGACGACGGTCTGTCGCTGTACGGCTATTACGATTGAAAAGGCTGTCTAATGAGAACGTACGGGTCTCTTCGCCACGAATAGGCATAGCAAGCGTTTCCGTAATGTACTCCTTATTACTTAATACGGGCAACAGATGCTGCTCGCCATCGCTGAACGCGCCTCCATCAGCGACCATACGGACACCAAGCAAATCATAGCAGTCGGACACATCGAAATGGAAGTTGACGGCAGTATTTCTTCCTGCTTCTACTGAGAATTTCTGACGCTGAGTAGCAATAACTTTCTCCGTCATAGGGTCGAACAGTGTGAATACAGCTGTTCCTTTCACCGCTTTACCCGTCAGATTGGCTATTGTTCCGGCTATCTGTGTTTTATCTCCTACGCGGACAAACCGAGGCATATTCGGAGTCAGCATAAACTCCTTGGCAGTTACAACAGAAGCATCCAACATCCCAGTCAGCATATCCTTAGTATGTGAGTAACCACGGAAATTCCAACGGGTCAAACTCTGCGACATCGTAAAGGAAAATGCAAGCTCCCCTTGTTCGTTGGTACGAAGTTGAGGATAAAAAAAGGCTGTTTCGGCAAAATTGGTGCGAAGTCCCTCAATAGGTTGCAAGGCCTCGCCAACCGGTATCGTTTCCGATTCAAAAACAACATCTTCCACTACTTGTGCAGGAACATATTTCACTTCAACGGCATTCCCAGATTCTGCTTTAGAAGCAAGCATCGGCTGGTTGGCACCACGTATTCTAAGATTACCGGTCAAAGAGCCATTCCGGGTAGTCCCATATCCCACAACACTTACTTCTTCCAAAAGCGCATTGTCTTCTACCATCACTATCCGCATCCTTCCATCCATATAAGGAGAACAGAAGTGGTCAAACGACCACACCGGAACTCCAAGCCTTCAACGGGAAATAAATGGAGAAGTAATTGCTATTATAACGGCTCGCACCACGGAATGCTCCATACAGATTATCCGGATAGAAGACCCGTAGTATCTGGTTACTCTTATAAATCTTATCCAGTGAAGCGTCGTACATCGTAGCCAGCATTTCAGCCGCAGCAGGCATACCTTGAGGCGTCTTTATGACGAGCTTCCACTCTTCCTCTTGTCCGGGATGCAAACGGTCACGGAACACTTCCCATTTCATGCCGAGAGCACGTTCAGGCTGCCGCTTCTTCAGTTCAACCTGATGGTTATACATCTCACCATCTTTCACAAAACTGAAAAGAACGGTGATTCCCTTGCCATATGCTTCCTTATAAGGGAATTCCATACGGATAATAGTATCATTCAACTGCAACACACGGCTTTCAATGCGTTTTCTCTCACAAAATACATCCATCAGCACATATGCATCCCGATAAGAAGTCCCCAACAGAAAAGCGGCAGGGTGCTGTACATCAAATTCCTCATTTTCTTTATAATAAAAGAAATCTGTAAACGCAGCCGGACACTTGTCACTCTTTGAAAAGAGCATGAAACTGTCACTGCCATATGCCCCGTTATTCTCTTCACGTCCCAAACTATCACGCACGGAAAGTTTCAAACGATAGTTACCTGAAGGAAGCTTGTTCCAAGCCGAAAAATCCTGGAGCCGATTGGCCATGAAGTCCCCCTCTAATATTACATCAGTCAAAGGGTCAGAGTCTCCTATATTCCTCCCCCGATCCCGTTCTGTTAATGGATACAGATAATAGGAGCCTTTCATATCTTGAGGAACATTCATCATATTATTCACTCTAAAAGTGAACAGCATGCTATCTTCCTTACAAACATATTGAGGCAGGCGGACATCAAAGGAATAAGCCTTAGGGCCTGCCAGCAAGTTATACGAAGCGGACTGCGTTTCACCAGCCTCATCCGTCACCACCGCCTCCACATGATAAGTATACACACTTCCATACCCGTCTGTATCTACAACCGGAACCTCTAAAGTCAAGGGTATGGAAAAATCCCCGTTGGCATCCAATTGTATGGTGTCAGACAGTAATGGTTTATCAGCATTGCTCCAATAGCCAGGTCTCGGATTCCGGCGAGTCACCGTATATGCCAATGGCACATCCTGTACCATCATGCCATTGAAAGCCTTGACATTTCCTTTCAACACTACCTTGCCCCCCAGTCGGTAAGCTTCCGAAACCGGAGTGAAGGCAATCTCAAACGTAGGTCGCTTGTACTCCTCTACCCTAAAAGTGACGGTAGATTGAGGCTCTTTAGTCCGTATACTGAACATGCCATTCAGGCAAGCTGCCGGAAGTACAAACTCCGTAGCAAAAGAGCCGAAATCATTGGTCTGCACCTTCCTAGTGGCAAGTTCCTTTCGGTTGGCATCCAACAAGACAAGCTCATAATCAACTCCTTGTAGCACCTGGCATTATCACTGTTCTGTTTGTAAGCTATTCCTTTTACATGGACGGTCTGCCCGGGGCGATAAAGCGAACGGTCTGTCAGCAATGCCATCTGCCTCCAATCTGTATCCTTTATACCGTAATAAGAATGATTCATATAAACATTCTGCGGCATCATACCTGTGTCTCTGCCTTTACGCGCCACATAACTTCGGATTCCACTCTGCCAGGGTAATACAGCTTTCCCCCCGGCATCAGTCAGTACCTCTGCCATCACTTTTCTATTCTTCTCATCATAAGAAGAGTAGAAACTCACTTTGGCATCAGCAATCGGCTGTCCGCTACGGGCATCCAATGTAACCACTTCCATACGGTCGTCACCCAAATCCAATGTCAGCACCTTGAAGCGAGTAGATACCAAAAATTTATCATCTGTACGGGCCGTTTCAGCATCAGGTACTATTTGAAGAATATAGACTCCCGTTTCCCGAGGTATCATGAACTTAAATACAGTGTCCGAGGCAAGATAAGGGACATCTTCAGGCAATTTATCCTTGCCTGGCAACGGCTTTAAGCCAAAATGCGTGGAAGAAAACTTCCGGGCATATTTTCTATAAGTATCTTTATTTATACCATGGTCCATCCAAGGCACTTCACTTAAAGTAGTGGCATATAAGTTGAGAGTGAAGCCCCCGACATTACGATAATGCAGTCTCATATTTACCGAATCGCCGGGATAACCGCTTTCATTCATAGTCAGAATGAGTTCAGGCTGCAAAATCTGTTCACGGATATTTTTCAACTCATTGATACGCTTATACGCAGGATAGCGCTTCAAGCCTTCTTCACAGACTTTTAGAGCCTCATCAGCGCGTTTCGGTTCCAAACGGCGCAGGTGGTTGGCTTTATGAATGTAAACCTCGGCACAAACCTCTCGTGAACCGTATTCCTTTATCAATTTATCCAAAACCTCAAGATATTCCCGATTAGCCTTTTCCTGACGCATTCGGAAAGTAGGATAAGGCTGCTGGCTGATACCACCGGTCAGCTTCCAGCTCCAATAATCAAGAGAACAGAGCAACATAGCATCTTCCGAACCGGCACGATGGCGATAAGCATTCATCATATCCAGATAAATCCTTTCGATACGGGCCTGTACCAAAGAATCCACACTGAAACCATCCAGTTGCCGATAGGCATCAACAGCACGGCTTACCAAGAGATGGTACATATCGTGCCCATAGAACCGGCTACCGTCTTCCAACACCACAAAAGGCACATATTTTTCTGCAGATGTATCAAGCAAGCGGATGGAATCCTGCAAGGATGCACGGTTACACCTATCTATTTTATCCACAAACTGGCTGATACTCCACTCACGGATATCTTCCGGGACCTCGTCAACAGCCAGTAGAGTACGTGACAGCAAGACACGGCGATTCTTCCGCATCAAGTCAACATATTCATATGCCAACAAAGAGTGTAGAATAGCCTTGTTCACAGGATTCCTCTCCGATTGTGCCCAAGATTCCATATATTTCAGACTGGAGTAAAGGCTGTCCGGAGTCAGCCCCTCTTGATAAGTCTCCCTACAAATGTAGGCTTTCAACATTTGCGGAGCATTCTGCTCTTGCCGACCTTTCCGATAGATTTCATCAGCCAGTTTTATCACTGTTTGAGGCAGGCTTTTCTTTTGAGCCTGCTCCACCTGCTTCCACAACTTATCGTACGTCTGCGCATACAATGCCGACCCCCCAAATGTAACCAGCAGCAACAATATGCTACAAATTCTTTGAATTACTCTCATGATTATTCGTTTGTTAGTCTTTGTATTAATAACAAAGGAAGTGAATAAAGTTCAAACAAATGTACTTTTAGATATAAAAAAATCTTATTCTACTCCTACAAAAAAAACAAGGGATATGTTTGCAAACATATCCCTTGTTCTATACTTAAATGTTAGTGTACTCACATTTGGAGGCTATAATATCTCATTGCCTCCATCCAATTCTTACCAGCGGCGGTAAGAATGTGCTTAAATGAATTTGCAATCTTCTTTTTCATAATCTTAAAAAATTAAACCAATACCTGAAAACTAAAATTCGATACTTCACGAAAGGGAAGGAATGCTTAAAGCATTACATATCCCCAAATGTTCTTATCGCTTCGCCG
>ENA-OQCE01000048-OQCE01000048.1-human-gut-metagenome-genome-assembly--contig:-NODE-48-length-47843-cov-13.021607_pt1 | contig 47843 bp, 44 predicted proteins | sample MGYA00242495_ERZ504572 | MGnify/ENA primary metagenome ERZ504572 (study PRJEB26092, sample SAMD00036228) | human gut metagenome | host: Homo sapiens | study: EMG produced TPA metagenomics assembly of... | reverse complement strand
CACATCCGGCTTCCTTCAGATTCCACCTCACGATGGACACCCTTGCCTTCGGCTATATCCTTCCCACTACCAGGCGGATTCGGGACTTGCACCCGTTAGAAACGTGCGCCGCCGGGCGCACACAAAAAAAAGGATGATGCGTCACCGAAACGCATCATCCTTTTTTCAGTTCTTTTCTTCTCCCTCTTCATAGGATTTTTCCCAAATCTCGGAAAATACTGCCAGCGGACAGTCTGTCAGCAGGCACATCAGAAGAAAGCACTCATATGGATTCACTATGTAGATCTCACTCATTTCGCAGCGGGCCAGGATCTCCTGGATCTCCTCCAGGAAATGGCGGTATCTCGTATACGGATCATCCTCTGCCATCTCCTGAGAGATTACAAAAAACTCCAGCGTGATCAGATCAAACCGCTCCACCGGAAATTTATGGTTCAGGATATTGTTGATCCTCTGGCGGCTGAAGCGCTTCTGGCTGAAATGCTTTGCCAGAATGGATGCGGACATCTTTTTGAGATTTCCCATTTTATTAATGGGGATCCCGCTGCAGATAACCTTTTCCAGATCCGAAGCACTGATATTCTCAGGCTTCCAGATCTTTTTGCCACCGTTTTCTTCCTCATCTTCCTGATACATGGCTGCAATGATCTTCCTTGCCCGCTCCAGAAGGATCATAAATTCCTGAAAAGCCTGGCTCTTCTCTGATTTCGGATCATCATGTCTTCCTTTCAGAAAAGCCAGATATTCCAGAAGCTTTTCTTCACTGTCCAGACAAAGCCCTGTGCCATACACGATCTCTCCGGTCTTTTTTTCCACCGGAGTCATCTGTTTGTAGGTTTCTTTATATTCCTCCGCTTTATAATAGCCAAGATGATTCCGGTAACAATACCAGTAGATCACTTCTTCCGGATTATGAAAATCAAAATCCTGCTCACGAAGCACCCGGGTCAGAAAATCTGAAACATCCTCTGTACTCATCCGAAGTCCGAACCCCAGCAGAAAAACTGTTTCACGCTTTACAGATGCCTGAGTCAGCCAGTTATTCACCAGAGAACTCAGCTTGGCTGATGTAGGTGACATGGATTTCGGTGTGTAGGTTTCCTTGAAGGATTCCACAACGATCTCTCTGTAGACTTCCTGCGGCACCTGGGAAAAAGGCTCCTCAAGCTCTGCACGCTCATACACATATCGTTTCAGATAGTCACCAAAGGAAACCAGTTCCATCTCCTTGTAAAGATAATGAAAAATAACATCTGCATCCTCATCCTCAAAGGAATCCAGACTGACAACCTGGCGGAACTTCTGTGCCGCCTTTCTTGTAAATTCAAAGTCCTTCACTGAATCGAAGGCAACTGTCTGTTCAAAATCAAGATCCTGCATTCGATTTCTCATCGCAAATTTTCTCCTTATCCCTTTTCTTACTCCCCGGGTTTATTACCGTCCGGTACTGTGGCGCTCTGCCCAGCGTTTGAGAATATTTTTTTCTTCATAGCCGCTGATCTGTGCAAGGACCAGTGTCACATTATCTCTGCCGCCTCTTTCCAATGCCTGTTCCAGGATCTTACCTACTTTTTCTTCTGCGGTTTCTGTCCCGTCAAGGATCTTCTGAAGCTCCTCATCAGAAAGCATGTCTGTCACTCCATCTGAACAGATCAGATACGAGCTTCCCGGCTGATAACCGATCTCCACGATAGAAGCTCCAGTGCCATGTTTTCTTCCTGGAAGCCCAGATACTGCGTCAGCGGAGCTTTTCCCAGCATTTTTCCGCCGATCACATGGTCCGTGGAAATCTGCTGGAACTTCCCCTGAAAATGACGGTAGATACGGCTATCCCCAAGGTTGCAGGCATAGATCGCCTTTTCGCTGAAAGACAAAAGTGCCATGGTTGTTCCCATGCTTCTGATACGGTTTTCATTGCTGTAGCGACATACTGCCTCATTCATATTTTCGCAGGCTCCTGTCAGAAAAACCACAGGCTCTTTTTTCAGGGTCTTTTTGTTTTCTTCATAGAAGCCTCCCAGCGCTTCCACAGCTGCAGAAGCTGCCATTTCACCGCAGCTTTCTCCGCCCATGCCGTCAAAAACAGCCAGCATTGGAAGCTGCCAGTGCTGTGTATGACCTGCCAGGATTCCGTCAACCCCCTGGTTGTGCACCGGCAGGCGCACTCCGCAGCACCAGAAATTATCCTCATTATTTGTCCTCACCTTTCCGGTGTGACATGTATACGCATAATCAATCTGATAGGCCATTCTTTTTCCTTTCGTAAAAACCCTTCGACATTACTGCTGAAGCTCCACTACAGAATTACTCCAGTATTTGTCTCCCAGTTCTACATATTTGTCGTTATCGCTCTCTTTATCATGAACCTTACCATCTGCATCGATCCATCGGATCAGAAGGCCGTCCTGATAATAAAAATACTGCTTCTCATCTCCGTCCCATACATAAGTATAAAACATCTGCTCGCCCCAGTAAAAATATTCCTCATAAACGCCATCTGCGGAACTGCCGGGATATACAAGTACTTTGGCGATCTCTCCTGATCCATTATAAAAGCGCAGGCGATCCCCCTCTGTACCTTCACGTCTATAGCTGTCCAGAGCATTTTCTATGGTTGTCGCATGGTCACGTATCGTTTCCATTGCCTGTGCGAAACTTTTATCCGAATTGTCTGCAGTACCGAAATTTCCTTTGTTCAGAGCATCAGAATCATCGGAATCTGTATACGAAGGTTCCCCGTTATCCACAGGTTTCCGTATCGTTCGTACCGCAAGGATCCCGCCGATCAACACAACAAGGATCCCGGCTGTTATAAGCATTCTGAAAATACCTTTCCGTTTCCTTCTGTCATCGTCATTTCCGTCATTCTCTGGTACGGATCCTTCCCACTCCTGGAGATTCTGGTCACGGTCGTCTTCCAGATCTGTGATAGAGGTAACTCTGGGCTTTACAGCTCCGGTTTTTCTTATACCGGGATCTGACTGACGGGAACGTCCTGACGGATAACCGGACAGGCTATCCTTTTCGGATGCTGTTTTTCCGGATGCAGATTTCTGAGGCTTCTGTATTGTGCTCTGAGCCTTTGGCGTATTCCGGGCTGCATTTTTTGCTATTTCTCCGGCTGTCGGTTTCTCCGGCTGTATGGATACCGGCACAGGATTTTTACGTGCCTGACGGATCGAATCCGTATTCAGCTGACTCGTTCTTGCCAGCTGTCTGGCTGCACCCTCCTGGAGAAACTTCGGCATGGACTCCGGAACAGGTCTTTCCTCCACTGGTTTCGGTTTCTCATGAACTCCCTGTTCTCTGTTTGCTGCTCCATACCGGATTTCTTCCAGTGCTTCCCGAAACTTCTCAGGAGTCTGATATCGTTCTTTTGCATCATAAGCACAGGCTTTTAAGATAACGGAGCCGAAAGCCTCTCCTGCATCCACAGGTGGTGGCGGTGTTTCGCCTGACATCCTCCTCGTGAGTGCGTTTTCCTTATCTCTGTATGTGATCAGCTGTTTTTCAAGATTCAGAAACGGAAGCCTGTTATGATTCATCAGTTTATATAACACCAGGCCAAGTGCATAAATGTCCACTCTGCTGTCGTACTGTTCTCCCCTGTACATCTCCGGCGCCATATAGGAATAAGTTCCCTTTTTGGAAAGGGTACTCATGGTTTTTTCCAGTTCTCTGGCGATTCCAAAGTCCCCCAGCTTGAAATCCCCGAACCTGGATACAAAAATATTCTCAGGTTTGATATCCCTGTGGATGATGTGAAGCTGCCCACAGTATTCCAGTGATCTGCAAAGATCGATACCCAGCTTCATCACTTCTTTTTCTGTGAGATTTTTTCCCGCATAATATTCCATGAAGCTTGTGAGATATTCCATGCGGATAAAAATATCCCATCCGATCTCGTCCAGATATTCCATCACCTTGTAATCTTCTACAGATACAATATGGGAATTTCCCCGGAAATACTCCATGGTGCTTACTTCCTGAATGCACTCCTCCACCAGATTTTCAAAATAACCGCGGACAGATTTTTCATCACCGGATTCTGAGCGCACACTGTCCAGCTCCCCTTTACTGGCGGGGATTGTGATTATCTTAATTGCCGAGTAAAAAGAACGTCCCTTCTCAGTTCTCTGAGCTTTATACACTCTTCCAAAAGAGCCTTCCCCGATCTTGCTTACGATCTTCCATTCCGGCCACGGGGAAATTGGCAGTTCCTTGTCCATCGCAATCCCTCCTCTCTCAGAAAATCCCTGCTTATAAACAGAAATCTCCCTCCGGATTTCCGGGGGGAGATTTATTTATATTAGCAAGGTATATCGACTTATTCTTCTACCGGTGCAGTTTCCTCTGCTGTCTCTTCAACAGCAATGGTCTCTTCCTCCGGAGCAGTCTCAGTCTTCTCTTCCTCTACGGAAATTTCCTCTGTATCCTCAGGCTCCTCGGAAGCTGTTTTTACCTCCGGCATTCCTGTGTCAAGACTGATCTCACTGTAACGCTTCATACCTGTACCTGCAGGAATCAGCTTACCGATGATAACGTTCTCTTTCAGACCGATCAGCGGATCGATCTTACCTTTGATAGCAGCCTCTGTCAGGACTTTTGTTGTTTCCTGGAAGGATGCTGCTGACAGGAAGGAGTTTGTAGCAAGGGATGCTTTGGTAATACCAAGCATAACCTGTTTTCCCTCTGCCGGCTGTTTGCCCTCTGCCTCAAGTTTCTCGTTAACTTCCTCAACATCAAGGACATCAACAAGTGTTCCTGGCAGGAACTCTGTATCTCCGTTATCCTCGATACGAATCTTCTTCAGCATCTGATGAACGATAACCTCGATATGCTTATCGTTGATCTCAACACCCTGCAGACGATATACACGCTGAACCTCACGGATCATGTAATCCTGAACTGCACGCACACCCTTGATTCTCAGGATATCATGCGGATTTACACTACCTTCTGTCAGCTCATCGCCGGCCTCAAGAACCTGTCCGTCAAGGACTTTGATACGAGAACCGTATGGGATCAGGTAAGTCTTGGAATCGCCTGTCTCCGGATCGTTTACGATAATCTCACGTTTCTTCTTAGTGTCGTTGATCGTGGCAACACCTGGGATCTCTGTGATGATCGCAAGACCCTTCGGCTTTCTTGCCTCAAAAAGCTCCTCGACACGAGGAAGACCCTGTGTGATATCTCCACCGGCAACACCACCGGTATGGAAAGTACGCATGGTCAGCTGTGTACCTGGCTCACCGATAGACTGTGCTGCGATGATACCAACAGACTCACCAACCTGTACCGGCTCACCGGTAGCCAGGTTCGCACCATAACATTTTGCGCAGACACCAACCTTGCACTTACAGGAAAGATGGTACGGATCTTCAGTTTGTCGATCGGTCCGCCTGTCTGGTTGCTTACGCCCTCTTTCATGATACGGGCTGCACGCTTCGGTGTGATCATGTGGTTTGCTTTAACAAGGATTTCTCCGTCTTTATTCTTAACTGTCTCACAGGAGAAACGTCCTGTGATACGCTCCTGAAGGCTCTCGATCTCTTCTTTTCCGTCCATGAATCCACGAACGACCATACCGGAGATCTCTGCTCTGTTCTCACAGCAGTCCGCCTCACGAACGATCAGATCCTGGGATACGTCAACAAGTCGTCTTGTCAGGTATCCGGAATCGGCTGTACGAAGAGCGGTATCAGAAAGACCTTTACGTGCTCCATGAGCGGACATGAAGTACTCCAGTACGTCAAGACCTTCACGGAAGTTTGACTTGATCGGGAGCTCGATGGTATGACCGGTTGTATCAGCCATCAGTCCTCGCATTCCGGCAAGCTGTTTGATCTGCTTATCGGAACCACGGGCTCCGGAGTCAGCCATCATGAAGATGTTGTTGTACTTATCAAGACCTGTAAGAAGTGCCTTTGTAAGCTCATCATCGGTCTTCTTCCAGGTATCAACAACCTCTTTGTAACGCTCTTCCTCTGTGATAAGACCACGTTTGTAGTTCTTTGTGATACGGTCAACAGTATCCTGAGCCTGCTTGATCATCTCCGGCTTCTGCGGCGGCACGGTCATATCGGAAATAGATACGGTCATGGCTGCACGTGTGGAGTATTTGTAACCCATAGCCTTAACGGAGTCAAGTACCTCGGCTGTCTTTGTTGCACCGTGAGTATTGATAACCTTTTCAAGGATCTGCTTCAGCTGTTTCTTACCTACAAGGAAATCAACCTCAAGAAGCAGTTCGTTTCCAGGTACGCTTCTGTCCACAAATCCAAGGTCCTGCGGAAGGATCTCGTTGAACAGGAAACGTCCCAGTGTGGACTGAACATTGCCGCTTAAAACAGTTCCGTCCGGCATTGTCTTATGACAACGGACAATGATCTTTGTCTGGAGTGTGATGACCTTGTTCTCATATGCAAGAATTGCCTCGTTGACACTCTTGAAGAACTTGCCTTCACCCTTATTTCCAGGTCTCTCCTGAGTCAGGTAGTAGATACCAAGGACCATATCCTGTGAAGGAACGGCTACAGGGCCACCATCTGACGGTTTCAGAAGGTTGTTCGGTGATAACAGAAGGAAACGGCACTCTGCCTGTGCTTCCTGGGAAAGCGGAAGATGCACGGCCATCTGGTCACCATCGAAGTCTGCGTTGAACGCGGTACAAACAAGCGGATGAAGCTTGATCGCCTTACCTTCTACAAGGATCGGCTCGAATGCTGGATACCCAGACGATGCAGTGTAGGTGCACGGTTCAGCATAACCGGATGCTCCTTAATGACGTCCTCAAGGACATCCCATACTGCCGGCTCAAGCTTCTCTACCATTTTCTTGGCATTTTTGATGTTGTGGGAAGTTCCGTTGGCAACAAGCTCTTTCATAACGAAAGGTTTGAACAGCTCGATAGCCATCTCCTTCGGAAGACCACACTGATAGATCTTCAGTTCAGGTCCTACGACGATTACAGAACGTCCGGAATAGTCAACTCGTTTACCGAGAAGGTTCTGACGGAAACGTCCGGATTTACCCTTCAGCATATCGGAAAGGGATTTCAGAGCTCTGTTTCCAGGGCCTGTTACAGGACGTCCGCGGCGTCCGTTATCGATCAGGGCATCTACAGCTCCTGCAGCATACGCTTCTCGTTGCGGACAATGATATCCGGAGCACCAAGCTCCAGAAGTCTTTTCAGACGGTTGTTTCTGTTGATGATCCTTCTGTAAAGATCATTCAGGTCAGATGTTGCAAAACGTCCTCCGTCCAGCTGTACCATAGGACGAAGATCCGGCGGGATAACCGGGATAACGGTCATGATCATCCACTCAGGACGGTTGCCGGACTCACGGAAGGACTCCACAACCTCAAGACGTTTGATGATCCTTGCACGTTTCTGGCCTGTTGCATCCACAAGCTCTGCCTTCAGTTCTTCGGAATCCTTTTCAAGATCGATAGCCTGAAGGAGCTCCATGATGGACTCGGCACCCATACCTACACGGAATCCTTCTCCGTAAGACTCACGTGCTTCCTGGTACTCACGCTCGGTGAGTACCTGTTTGTACATAAGTCCGGAATCTGCAGGATCCAGAACGATATAGTTAGCAAAGTAAAGCACTTTCTCCAGTGTTCTCGGAGAAATATCAAGGATCAGACCCATACGGGACGGAATTCCTTTAAAGTACCAGATATGAGACACCGGAGCTGCAAGCTCGATGTGTCCCATACGCTCTCTACGAACGGCAGATTTGGTTACTTCAACACCGCATCTATCGCAGACAACGCCTTTATAGCGAATTTTTTTGTACTTTCCACAGTGGCACTCCCAGTCCTTGCTCGGTCCGAAAATCCTTTCACAGAAAAGACCATCCTTCTCAGGCTTCAAGGTTCTGTAGTTGATCGTTTCAGGTTTTAAAACCTCACCGTGTGACCACTCTCTGATCTTCTCAGGGGACGCCAGTCCGATCTTGATGGCATCGAAAGTCATTGGCTGATATGTTTCATTGGCGTTGGTTGTTTCTGCCATGTATTCTTTCCCCTTTCTTATTCCTCATCATCAAAGGACTCTTCAAACTCGATCATATCATCTTCGTCTTCCATGTCCTCATCTTCTTCTACATTGACAAGCTCTTCTCCGCTGAACTCCTGCTTGGTGTAGCCGTGTTTACCGAAGGACTCCTCATCTCTGCGTCCTCTGGAATCGCCCTCGATGACATGACGAAGATCAGTATCTCCGTAATCAGAGGTTTCCATAATGTGTACCTCTGATCCGTCCTCGCTGAGCACACGTACATCCAGACCAAGAGACTGAAGCTCTTTAAGAAGTACCTTAAAGGACTCAGGAATACCTGGCTCAGGAATGTTGTCACCTTTGATGATCGCTTCATAGGTCTTAACACGTCCGATCACATCATCAGACTTCACTGTCAGGATCTCCTGCAGTGTGTAGGAAGCACCATATGCCTCCAGTGCCCAAACCTCCATCTCTCCGAAACGCTGTCCACCGAACTGAGCTTTACCACCCAGAGGCTGCTGTGTTACCAGGGAGTATGGACCTGTGGAACGTGCATGGATCTTATCATCTACCAGATGATGCAGCTTCAGGTAGTGCATGTGACCGATAGTTACAGGGCTGTCGAAGTACTCGCCTGTTCGTCCGTCACGAAGTCTTACCTTACCGTCTCTGGAGATCGGAACGCCCTTCCAGAGTGCTCTGTGAGCTTTATTCTCATCGAGATACTGCATAACATCCGGTGCAAGGATGTCTTTATATTTCTCACGGAATTCCTCAAAGTCTTCCGTATTAACGTAATCGTTGGCAAGCTCCAGAGTATCCTGGATATCAACCTCGTTTGCGCCATCGAATACAGGTGTTGCAATATTGAAGCCAAGTGCTTTGGCAGCAAGGCTCAAGTGGATCTCCAGGACCTGTCCGATGTTCATTCGGGAAGGTACACCCAGAGGATTCAGCACGATATCAAGAGGACGTCCGTTTGGAAGGAATGGCATATCCTCAACCGGAAGTACACGGGAAACGACACCCTTGTTACCATGACGACCAGCCATCTTATCACCAACGGAGATCTTTCTCTTCTGTGCAATATAAATACGTACTGCCTGATTTACTCCAGGGCTCAGCTCATCGCCGTTCTCTCTTGTAAATACCTTGGCATCTACGATAATACCATACTCACCGTGCGGTACCTTAAGGGAAGTATCACGTACCTCTCTTGCCTTCTCACCGAAGATAGCACGAAGGAGACGCTCCTCAGCAGTAAGCTCAGTCTCTCCCTTAGGAGTAACCTTACCGACAAGGATATCACCGGCACGTACCTCAGCACCGATACGGATGATACCGCGCTCATCCAGATCCTTCAGAGCGTCATCGCCGACACCCGGAACGTCACGTGTGATCTCTTCCGGTCCCAGCTTGGTATCACGGGATTCTGCCTCATATTCCTCAATATGGACAGATGTATAAACATCATTCTGTACCAGTTTCTCACTAAGAAGAACAGCATCCTCGTAGTTATAACCCTCCCAGGTCATAAATCCGATCAGCGGGTTCTTACCAAGTGCAAGCTCACCATTGGATGTAGACGGGCCATCCGCGATAACCTGTCCTGCCTCAACATGCTCACCCTGGAACACGATCGGTCTCTGGTTGTAGCAGTTGCTCTGGTTGCTTCGCATGAATTTAGTCAGATGATAATCATCTTTTGTTCCGTCATCATTCTTGATAGAGATATCTGTAGATGTGGAACGAAGTACTGTACCTGCTTTTCTTGCAACAACGCATACACCGGAGTCAACAGCTGTCTTGGTTTCCATACCTGTACCAACAACCGGAGCCTCTGTTGTAAGAAGCGGAACGGCCTGACGCTGCATGTTGGATCCCATCAGCGCACGGTTCGCATCATCGTTCTGCAGGAACGGGATCAGGGCTGTAGCAACGGAGAATACCATTCGCGGAGATACATCCATGTAATCGAACATGTGCTGCTCGTACTCCTGTGTCTCCTCGCGGTAACGACCGGAAACGTTCTTATGAATGAAGTGTCCCTCTTCATCCAGTGGCTCATTCGCCTGTGCTACATGGTAATTATCTTCCTCATCCGCTGTCATGTATACAACCTCATCGGTTACACGCGGATTGGAGGATCTGTTTTGTCGATCTTTCTGTACGGAGCCTCTACGAAGCCGTACTGATTGATCCTTGCATAGGATGCAAGGGAGTTGATAAGACCGATGTTCGGTCCCTCAGGAGTCTCGATCGGCACATTCTTCCATAGTGGGAATAATGTACGTCTCGAACCTCGAATCCGGCTCTGTCTCGTGACAGACCGCCAGGTCCCAGTGCGGAAAGTCTTCTCTTGTGAGTCAGCTCTCCAAGCGGGTTGTTCTGATCCATGAACTGTGACAGCTGAGAAGAACCGAAGAACTCTTTTACTGCTGCAGTTACAGGTTTGATATTGATCAGGGACTGCGGAGAAATACTCTCTGTGTCCTGTGTTGTCATTCTCTCACGTACCACACGCTCAAGTCTGGAAAGACCGATGCGGTACTGATTCTGAAGCAGCTCACCGACAGCACGGATACGACGGTTGCCAGGTGGTCGATATCATCATCGTTACCAAGGCCATACTCCAGATGCATATTGTAGTTAATGGACGCAAGGATATCTTCCTTGGTGATGTGTTTCGGAATCAGGTCGTGGATATCACGTTTGATCGCATCACATCTGTCCTCAAATGTGTCATTTTCTTCCAGAATTTTTTCGAGCACTGGGTAGTATACTAATTCTGTAACACCCAGGGACTTCGGATCCTCAAGCTCCGGCAGATAGTGACGGATATCAACCATAAGGCTGGAAAGAACTTTGATCTCTCTCTCCTCACCCTGGATCCATACGTACGGAACTGCGGAATTCTGTAATGTATCAGCAAGCTCTTTTGTAACAAGTGTCTCAGCCTCAGCAAGGATCTCACCTGTTGTTGTATCTACAACATCCTGAGAAAGCTTGTGGCCTACGATACGTTTATTGAAATGAAGCTTCTTATTAAATTTATAACGTCCGACTTTGGCAAGGTCATATCTTCTCGGATCGAAGAACATTGCCATGATCAGGCTCTCTGCGCTCTCTACTGCAAGCGGCTCGCCCGGACGGATCTTCTTATACAGCTCAAGGAGACCTTCCTGATAGTTTGTGGAGGTATCCTTTGTAAAGCTGGCAAGGATCTTTGGCTCTTCACCAAACAGATCGATGATCTCAGCATTGGTTCCAATGCCCAGTGCACGGATCAGAACAGTGATCGGAACCTTTCTTGTTCTGTCTACACGTACATAAAATACATCATTTGAATCTGTCTCGTACTCCAGCCATGCACCTCTGTTCGGAATTACAGTACTGGAAAACAGTCTCTTACCAAGCTTATCATGAGCGATCGCGTAGTAGATTCCAGGGGAACGTACTAACTGGCTGACAATAACACGCTCAGCACCATTGATAACAAAGGTACCCGTAGCTGTCATCAGCGGTAAATCTCCCATGAAAATCTCGTGTTCGTTGATCTCTTCTGTTTCCTTATTGATCAGCCTTACTCGAACCTTCAAAGGTGCGGCATAAGTCACGTCACGTTCTTTACACTGCTCGATGGAATATTTTGCATCTTTTTCATCGTATGTGAAATCGATGAATTCCAGACTGAGCTTTCCGCCGTAATCTGCGATCGGAGAAATATCATCAAATACTTCTTTTAAACCTTCGTCAAGAAACCACTGGTAGGAATCTTTCTGAACTTCGATCAGGTTTGGCATTTCCAGGACTTCTTTTTGTCTCTGGTAGCTCATACGCATGCTTTTTCCAGTTTTTACAGAACGAATTCTGTTTTTTTCCATTGACGTTTCACCCCTGTTTTTTTATTATTTATTATAACATGATCCCGCCTGACCTTTAGGCAGGCATATCTAGCCATAATATAGCATCCTCCACTTTAACATAAGAAAAAAAGTGTGTCAAGCACTTTTTTTTTGATTTTTTTTACATTTTTTCAAAAAAAAGATTCTGTTCCTTCTATACATACGATGTATGGATATCCGGAACAGAATCTTTTTTTATCACACATACTTACTTCACAACAGTATTTACTGTTACTGTATTTCCGTATTTATCTTTTGAGACAAGTTTCAGAGCAGTATTCTTTTTTTGCTTCTTTATTTTAATAACGTACTGTTTCTTTTTGTTTACGGATGATACACCCAGCTTTGTCTGTTTTCCGGAACGCCGCGCATAGGCAATAACTGTCTGGCTACCTGATGCAGTTCCGCTTATAGCTGTACTTCTTGATGTAACAGCTCTGCATGAAGGACGGTTGATGCCGGTCCATCCTTTGCAGCTTTTTACATATACCGCCTGAACCTTTCCGTTTTCACAAAATGTATTCTTTTTCATGACCGGTATTACAGATGCATATGCATAAACACCATTCCCCGTATTTTTCTCCGCACGGTTTCCTGATACTTCGGATACTTTTGATTTCCAGAGCAAAATACCACTTTTTGCATTTGATGTCACACGATTGCTTTTTACCCTGACTCCGCCGGCCACATACTCAATTTTCACGCCATGATTTTTGTTGGATAAACAGATATTACCAAGAACATTATTGTTCTTTCCTGCATTTACACGTATTCCCGAGCCGGCCACTGATTTAACAGTATTCTTCTGTGCAGTGGATGAAGTATTTACAGATTGCAGATAAATTCCATCTCCGCCTGCTCCGGAAACAGTATTCTGCTCTACAAGATTTCTCTGTTCTGATCCTGCTGCATAGACAGAACCGGAGAGATAAATTCCCGTATTTGCAGTTCCGGACACTGTATTCCTGCTGATAACGCTTCCTCTGGAATCCTGGGCATAAATCCCAAAATTGGAATATGAAGAAGTTTTTTTCATTGTTACCTGATTATCTGTTACGGTATCTGTGTCAGTAAGAGACATGCTGATTCCGTTTCCATATCCGCTGATCTGATTATCTTTTACAGTCACACCTTTCACCGGATATATCTTTTTAGGGAGCACAGCTCCATCTTTTTTCATATTATAGCCTGAAACTTTTATACCACTGCAGATCCATGCAATTCCACCAATGCTGGTAGTTCTGGCAAGACTGATGTAGTTTCCTGCCACACGAAGATTCCTGTTTTTCAGCATGTCCGGCCCATCATCATAGCCTGGCGTCTGGTGTGTATTGCTGCTCACAGAAGAAATGTCCACTCCATTTCCCACATTTACCATGGTATTATTTTCTGCTGTAGAATCTTCATAATTCATAAACCTTATACAGCGTTTTTTTACATTATGGAAAGTATTATTCGTAACTGTGATCCTTTTATATGTTTTTCCGGACATCATACTGTGCGTTCCCAGCCCTGTAAAGACATCTTCGAACACATTTCCATCGATCACAAAATCTTCACAGGTCGTTCCATCATAAGGTCTGTACTGCGGAAAAACATTGCTCTCATCTGTACAGCAGTCGATCTGAATACATTCCTGTCCGCCTTCCACATAATTCTTATAATAGCCACTGAATGTACAGCCTGTGATCTTGGCATTTTTCACTCCGCCAAATTCCAGAAAATGAGATTTTAGATTATTAAGAAATGTAGCATTTTTAATCGTAACATTCGTAGCATGTCCAATGCAAAATCCCACAAATCCGCCTGGTGCATCCTTATTTTCCACACACTGATAATTGTAGTCCCAGGTTCCTCCATCGATCACAATGTTGCGATATCCATCATATCCGCCTTCTGAATCTTTGGTATTTCCAAGACGGAGGATCAGATGTTTGGTGGTAGACGTTTTTGTAATATTAGCGTCTCTTGCATATAAGTACATATTACTGTACATGCAAAGTGTACCTGTCAGTTCATAATTTCCCGGTGGAATTATGATCTTGCAGGGATTTTCATCTGTGGCCTGATCTTTCAGTTCAAGAAACAGTGTGTTCAGGGGTGCTGTGATATCCTGTCCTTCCTCAACTTCCAGAGTCACAGTCTGATAAGTTCCAAGTTCTCCATCTGACGCATCTCCTGCGGAAAAATCCCCGGCAGCATTGGCATCATCTGTAAAATCAGCCTGTGCCTGACCTGCGCCTTCATCAGCTTTATTATTATCCGGCTCTGCGACGTTTTCTACATTATCGTTTTCCTGCTGAAGCTGAAGTTCTTCGGAACCGTTATCGCCGTTCTCCGTTCCTTCGGAAAAATCTGCCGGCAATTCTCCGCTGATACTGCCATCTGCTGTCTGAATATCCTCACTGCCAGCTTCCGTTGCTGCATTGTCAGAAATATTCTTATTTGTGTCAAAATCTCCATCTGTGCTTCCATCTGAAAATGCGTCTTCAGTTGAATTTTCCGATATTTCCTCATCCCCCGGTGCCTCTGATACATCCACTGCTTCTACAGCACCTGACTCTATTTTTGTCCAGGATGCCTGTGATGCAGGAACCACACTGCCATCGTTATCCAGCACAAGCGGATCCAGATCCTGTTCCGGCATATTTTCCTCTTCTTCAAGCTCCTCCTGCTGCTGCATTGCAGCTTCCTGAGCCCGAAGTTCATCCAGAGGATTTTTCACGTTTACAGTTATATTTTTTACATTTTTTCCGACAGACACTGTCTTGGCTGCCGTCGGAAAAGAAACTCCTGTGATTCCCAACGCAGCAGCAAGGATACAGGCCATTATTTTTCGTTTCATATTCCATCCACCCTTTCCTGTCTCCTTTATTATCCTTTCTTTTTCTTCAAAAAGCAAGATTTACCCTGGATTTTTTCACTAAAAAAGCTGCTGTGCCGCCGGTAAACCGGCAGGCACAACAGCCTCAAAGCTCTTATTCTGACTGGATTATTTAAGTGTAACCTTAGCTCCCTCAGCCTCAAGTTTAGTTTTGATGTCCTCAGCCTCAGCTTTGGATGCGCCCTCTTTAACAACCTTCGGAGCACCATCAACGATAGCTTTAGCCTCTTTAAGTCCAAGACCTGTAACCTCACGAACAACTTTGATAACTTTAACTTTGTTAGCGCCAACCTCTGTAAGCTCTACGTCAAACTCATCTTTCTCCTCAGCTGCCTCGCCTGCTGCACCTGCTGCTGCTACAACAACACCTGCTGCTGCGGAAACGCCGAACTCTTCCTCACAAGCTTTTACAAGGTCATTTAACTCTAATACAGATAATTCTTTGATTGCTGCAATAAATTCTTCTGTTGTTAATTTTGCCATTTTAATTTCCCTCCATTTATAAATTTTAATTAATAATCATGCGGTCGTTATGCCGCCAATTGCACGTTGCTGGGATTACTCAGCAGCTGCTGCGTCAGCTCCGCCGTTCTGCTCTGCGATCTGATTAAGCACACGAGCGAAGTTTGCGATCGGAGACTGCATGCTTCCAAGCAGTTTTCCAAGAAGTTCCTCTCTTGAAGGAATTGTGGACAGTGCCTGAATTCCGGCTGATCATTGTAGTTACCTTCAACTACACCTGCGATCAGCTCCAGTGCCGGGAACTGTTTTGCATATTTAGCAGGATTCTTGCCGGAGCAGTTGCGTCTGTCTCGGAGATAGCGATCGCATTTGTGCCATGTAAATGATCACTGAGGCTCTCAAATGCTGTACCCTCGAATGCACGACGCATCATGGTATTCTTGTATACCTTGTACTGAACACCAGCTTCTCTTAACTCTTTACGAAGAATTGTATCCTGCTCAACTGTAAGACCGCTGTAGTTTACAAGTACAACAGACTGTGCGTCTTTAATGCTGTTAGAGATCTCTTCTACGATTGGTTGTTTCAGTTCTACTTTTGCCATGAAATGGTACACCTCCTTATAGATTTTGTATACCGCCGTCGCAATAAGTCAATCTGTTTAAAAAAAAGACCTTACTGCTTCGCAATAAGGCCTTGTGTAATCTTAACTCAGAATACTTGGACCTCGGTAGGCGTTTTAATCCTTATGCCTTACGGCACCTACTGTCTTCGGCAGCGTTCTTAGGTACAATACCATAACAGTGCCGGGTGTGTCAAGTATTTTTTAAGATTTTTTCAAAATTATTTAGTACCAAAAATACGGTCTCCGGCATCTCCAAGTCCCGGGCAGATGTAAGCGTTCTCATTGAGCTCTCTGTCAAGGGAACCACAGTAGATCTGTACATCCGGATGTGCCTCATGGAGACGTTTCAGTCCCTCAGGAGCTGCGATGATGCACATAAACTTGATATTCTTTCCGCCCTGTTTCTTGACAAAATCAATGGCAGCTTCGGCAGAACCGCCGGTTGCAAGCATCGGATCAACGATCACTGAAATACGCTCGTCAATAGATTCAGGAAGCTTACAGTAATACTCATGGGGCTCATGTGTTACCGGATCACGGTAAAGTCCACATGTCCGACCTTTGCAGACGGTACCAGTGTGAGAATGCTGTTTACCATTCCAAGTCCTGCACGGAGGACCGGGATCACTGCCAGCTTCTTACCTGAGATCATCGGTGTCTTACAGGTTTCTATCGGTGTCTCGATTTCCACTTCCTCTGTAGGAAGATCACGAAGCGCCTCATATCCCATCAGGATTCCGATTTCCTCCACCAGTTTACGGAACTCGTTTGTTCCTGTATTTTTATCACGGAGCATTGAAATTTTGTGTTTGATCAGCGGGTGATCCATAATATAAACATTTTTCATTTTTTCCATCGTGATTTCCTCTCTTTGTCTGTGTTTTTTGTAAAGCGAAACTTCTCATTCCACTCTGCTTCATACACCGGAACGCAAGCCTTTCGCTTTTCTGTATTCATCTTTCTACATTATAATATATATGACACTTTTTCAAAAGGGGGAAAAACTATTTTCCCTGGCGTTCCAAAACCTGATCAATAGCATAGGCCACACCAAATTCATTGTTGTTCTTTGTGATGTATTTTGCTGCTCTTTTAATCTCCGGAACTGCGTTTTCCATTGCAACAGTTGCGCCGAAATTCATGGAAATCATGGAATAATCATTAAGACTGTCACCAAGGACCATGACCTCATCCATGGTATAACCCAGAGACTCGATATATTCTTTCAGCACCGGGCCTTTCTGCGCCTCTACTGCTGTAATCTCCTGATTATATATAAAGGAAGAAGCCACTGCAACGGCTGGATTTTCTTTCAGCTCATCGCTGAGTTTCTCCAGCTGCTCCACATCTGCCGCAAAAATGAAGATCTTATATACCGGCGCACCGCTGCTCTCCAGGGAACGGATATCGGAAATCCCTTTCGTGTTTCCGGCGATCCTGCGGTACTGCGGGGATTTCCGTACAATCTCCTCGCTGGTATCTATGTCCATATTGAAAAGACGGATCTGCTGAATGATCCCGTCTTCAATTTCTTTCTTTGTTCCAATACGGTAATCATAGCGATCCGTAAAAAATGCTACAGATACCGGGTATTTTTTTGCCGTATTGTAGACCTCCTCACACAGCTCAATAGAGATCGGTGTACTCTTTACAACCTCCTGCTGCGGATTCCGTACTTCAGCACCGCTGCTCACCACATAATCACAGGTCAGCTCTGTTCCCTTCAGCTCCTCCATGGCACCGGGAAAATTCCGGCCGGTGGCAACCATAAAACGGATTCCCGCATCGCAGGCACGCCTGATCGCTGCAAGGGTTTCCGGTGCGATCCTATGGTCATCACCAAGAAGTGTGCCGTCCATATCACTTGCAATTACTTTTATCATGAAAAATTTCTCCTTTTATCTGTAAAAATTCCGGTCAATCATTCGGATCCATATCATCCATAGCAAATATGTTCTTTTTTCGGAGAAATTATATCTTATATTATTGCAAAATACAATGATTTTTGCGACAGGCATATGCCTTTCTGATTTCAGAAATACATGGTATAATGAGATTTCATAAATCTGTCCGATGTCGGTCAAGCGTATATCCGCAATCCGCGTCGCTACTTGATCCGGTCAAGTGAATAACCCCATCCACATGTACTACATAGATTTACATCAAATAAATGCTCTTCAGTTAAGTCAGTCAATCAGAAAACAGGAGAATATTATGTCAACTTATTTTTTTCATTCCAAAAGAAGCCGCTCGCATTCCCGTTTCTTCTATTTAATATTGTGCACAGTTCTTGTCTGTCCAATGCTCCTTTTCACAGGCTGCGGAAATATCACGGATGCAGATACATCCACCACCGGAAATCAGCCCATCAGTATCAGCAGTATCAAATTGAATACAGCTGTACAGATCACAATTTACGATTCCCAGGATAAATCCCTCCTGGATGACTGTCTGGCACTGTGCGATAGGTATGAGCTGATCTTCAGCCGGACAAATGAGAACAGCGAGCTTTATAAATTAAATCACCGCAAAGATACATCGGATAAAGATCCCAATGCTGACGGGCAGACTACTCCATATCCGGTCAGCGGCACAGCAGACACCTGGCATATATCTGAAGACCTTGCCGCTCTGCTTTCCGAAGGACTCGATATCACCAGGGAGTCCGACGGTGCCTTTGACATCGCCATTGCGCCTTTGACCTCTCTCTGGGATTTCACAGCAGAAGATCCGAAGGTTCCGGATGATGCAGCTATTCAGAAAGCACTCCCTCTGTGCAGCTCCGACGGCGTCACCATTGACGGGCAGGATATCACACTTCCCTCTGATGACATCCAGTTCGATGTAGGCGCCATTGCCAAGGGCTATATTGCAGACCGCATGAAAGATTTTCTGGTAAAAAAAGGCGTAAACAGTGCTATCATCAACCTTGGCGGCAATGTCCTCTGCATCGGCTCGAAGCCTGACGGCACTCCCTTCAAAGTAGGCATCCAGAAGCCCTTTGCAGATCGCAACGAAACCGAAGCCGTTATGGATATCACCGAAAAATCTGTTGTACCTCCGGAATTTATGAGAGGTGCTTTAAGCAGGGCGGTAAATTATATCATCATATCCTGAATCCCCAAACCGGCTATCCTTATGATAACGGCCTGATCTCTGTAACGATCATCTCCGACCAGTCTGTGGACGGCGATGCCTTAAGCACCACCTGTTTCGCCCTTGGTCTGGAGGACGGACTGAAATTTGCGGAGAAAAAAGGAGTGCAGGCCGTTTTTATCACAGAAGATTATGAACTGCATTATACTGACGGATTCCAGGATGAGATCAATGTCACTGATGTGGAATCCTGAACCATGAAATCTTTTTCAGTAACAACCAAAAACCTTACGGATAGACCATATTTGTCACATAAGTCTGCGGATAATCTTTCAGAAGATTTGCCATTGCTGTCTGTGTCGTTGAAAATGGCTAGGATGAACCGTCCCACAGACATTCATAATCTGCTCCGTACCGTGGATGTCTCTGTTCCGCAGTTGTAGGGCCACAGGGGGAGGCAAAACCTTCCGGATTCACAATCTGCTCCCAAGCTTCTTCATATCCCTTATCCGGAAGTTCAAAACACCATGGGATAAATCCGAGCAAACAGTGATCTTCTGGAAGCAGATAATGCCGAAGATGGCCTGAAGATCATTCTCAAAGAGCATCCTGACATTATTATCACAGATATGAAAATGCCCGTCATGGACGGAATACAGCTCTAAAAAAAGCCGGAAGAACTTCACATCGACAGCAAAATCAGTGTGATCAGCGGATTCAGCGATTTCAAATATACAAGACTTGCGATCCAGGCCGGTGTTATTGATTACATACTGAAGCCTGTTGATCCCCAGAATTTGAACAATGCGCTTTCAGCCACAATTTCTCAGTTGGAAAGTGAAGCAGGCAAAACTGGGACTTCCGATTCTGCTTCATCACCCGAACCCTGCTCTGCGTTCACCAGTAGGGTAATCAGTGATGTTTTTGATTATATCAATGCACATTATCTGGAAAATATCTCCCTGGCCGATATTGCAGAATCTTTTTTCTAAGTAAGGAGCATCTGTCCAGATTGTTTTAAAAAAACGTCAGAATCTTTTTTCCTATACTATGCAGTTAAAGCTCACCGAGGTGAAACGACTTCTGCAGTCTACGGATATAACTCTCGACGACATTGCCTGGCATCTTGGTTTCAGCAATGGAAATTACTTCAGCAAGGTTTTTAAAAAGAACTGTCAGATGTCTCCCAGTGAATACCTGAACGTACAGCTATAGTTCTTCAGAAAACTTTTCTCCGATAAAAAGTAGCTGTAACTGAGCGTATTCGTTCAGTTACAGCCACTTTATTCAATATTATTATATTCAGTTATTGATCATATCCGGCCAGGAAAGAATCTCTGCAGAAATCTTCTCTTCATAATCTCCGTCAATGTCCTCACTTCTTCCAGCCGCATAAATATTGGTCTCGGCACCCCAACCGTTGTCCTCGTATTCCCATACATGGAATTTCAGTCCACGGAACATGAAATCCAGACTTCCGCAACCATCTTCCTCTGTGTATTCGAATGTGATATTTTTTTTGTTCAGAGCATCCTGTACTTTCTGTAAACGCATATAATATCGCTCCTTCCATGCCTAAAATCTTCCTTTATACACAAAGTATAACATGTTGTGATTTTTGACACAAGTCAAGGATGAAAGTGCCTGTGAGCTGCAGATATCTCAGGCCCAGTAGAGTCTCATTCCAAACTCATGGCTCATACGGTCCGGATGCCCATCAACTCTTGAAAGCAAAGTACAGATATCCTGATAGGTATTCTTTGCCATACATTTACCGCTATTATCAGAAAGAATTAGTGTAAGGTTCCACTTCTTGCCTTTTCCGTATTCTTTCTCAAAGGTTTTTACCATGACACGGCTGTCTGCCGGAACTTCTGCTTTAACACTTCCCTTTTCCACCAGTTCTCCGTTCAATGTTTCTGTAATGATCCATGTAAGTTCACACTCTCCCAGAGCTCCATCTGTATCATTTACAATATACAGACTGTCCAGATGATCTTTGTGCTTTGCAAAAACACCCACTGGTGCGTTGCTTTCCAGTATAGCCTGAAGACCCTTTTTGGGAATTCCCCACCAGTCATATAAACCGTAGAAGCTCTGAGGACACAGGTCGATAAACATAAACTGTACATATCCTGAGCAAGGTTCATATTTCTGGATCCTGTAATGCTCTGTATAATATTTCAGAAGCTTATACTGATATTCCTGGATCTTCGGGATATCATCCACCAGTTTTTCCAGACGATGATATACCGCCGGAACAGTTTTCAGATTTTCACTGCTGCCCGGTGCATCAAATCCGTACTCTGTATTCAGCTTTTCTGTCTGCTCATAAATATCTGCATATTCTCCACCGCTTAAAGAACCCAGATAATTGTGGCTGTCCCCGCTAAGCGGATCATCTTCGCAGAAAGAACCCTTGATGATCGGTCTGCCCGGATCCATCTTCTGTACCTCCCTATACAGAGCAGGTCCCGGATTTTCCTCCATAAATCTCCTTCTCACATTTCCATCCGGATCAACACATCCCGGTTCATTCATAATGATCCAGCAGATCAGAGACGGATGATGCTTCAGAAGTTTCACATTTTCTCTGTAAACATCTGCAAATCTCTGCGCCCATTCATCTGTTGAAGGATGCGTCCAATTGTACTCCGAATCCTGAAGAACTGCAATTCCCAGCTCGTCACACAGATCATAAAAAACTTCCTGCTCTGTGTGGACATGTACTCGTACCAGGTTAAAACCTGCCGCCTTTACATTAAGAAGATCTCTCAGGTACCGTTCCCTTGTCATTGCGGAAATATAACAATCCGGAAAATAAGAGGTTCCTCTTATATACAGCTTCCTGTTATTAAGCCAGAATCTTGTTATTTTTTCATTACGCTCAATCTGAATGTCCCGGAAAGCAAAATTCGTTGTTCTGCTGCTCAGTATGTCTTTTCCCCTGCTTAACGTAAGTTCTGCCTGATACATCCAGGGATAACCATGATCCCATGTGGACCACAGTCTGACATCTTCCACTTTAAGCTCACATTTAAAGCCTGTCTCTGCTTTCTCTGCCATTATCTGAACAGTTTTTTCTGCCTTTATAAGACCGGACTCTTTTTCCCGGATCCTTACATTAAAATCATATGTCTCCCCGGATTTCAGACCTCGCGCTTCAGTTTCCACATATACGTCTGCTTTCTTTCCATCTGGATCCAGTTCATACTTCAGATCTGTCTGATCTTCCAGAACACCTTCTTCTGTCAGGATCAGTTCCACTTTTCCGTAGATTCCTACAGGATTTACATCTCTCTGGATAAATGTATCAGAATGTTCGTAGGTACCTTTTACCATATTTCTTTTTACCAGGGTGGTTCTGGAATCCTGTGCATCCAGCTCCACCTCATCATCCCATGGAGAACTTACCTTTACAATGAGATAATTTTTCTTTCCAAAAACAAGCTTATCTTTTACATTAAAGGAAAATGGAGCGGAATATCCTTCATGCTCTCCAAGAAATTCTCCGTTAAGCCATACTTTTCCATAATAATCCACATTGGTAAATTTAAGGACAGCATCCGTAACTTTCTGATCCGGAACTTCAAACTCTGTTTTGTACCACCAGGGTGCCTGATTGAAATATCTCAGTTCACGCCCGAAATATGGCTGTCTGGCATAGATAAGCTGCAGATGTTTCAGTTCCTCCAGTTCCTCCCATTCAGACACCTGGGAACCTACGGAAGTATCTGCTTCCCTGGCAGCATAAAGCCCGATCTTTTCCCCTGTATCATGAACATCCTGCAAAATTTTCCATCCTTGTTTCAATTCAATCCTTGTTTCCATTTCAGCCTCCTAACTCTTGACCGCACCTGCAGCCATACCTTCGATTATGTTTTTGTTAAGAATAAAATACACGATCAGTGTAGGCAGGATCGATATTACGATCGCCGCAAATGTACTTCCCCAGTCCACTCTTCCGAACTGCCCCACAAAGTCATTCAGCCAATTGGCAGAGTTTTCATATCAGAAGATGAGATAAATGTATTGGCATATGTAAATTCGTTCCATACAAAAACAAAATTGTATGTAAGAACTGTCATTGTAGTATTTTTAGCCATAGGTACCACGATCTTGCGGAATGTGGTTCCCATTGTGGCACCGTCAATAACTGCTGCTTCCAGAAGAGAATCCGGCATAAATTTAAAAAATCCGGTGTAAAGATAGATACACATTGGAAGTCCGAACCCGATCTGCGGAAGCACCAGTGCCCAGTATGTATTTCTCAGTCCGATCCTGTTATAAATCTGGAACATGGGTATAAGGCAGGAAAAAATAGGCACCATCATTCCAAACAGGAAAAATGCCATCAGTGCATTGGCATATTTTACCTTTACCTTGCTGATCACAAATGCAACCGGGCATCCCAGGACTACGATGCCAAGAAGTGTGAGAACTGCCACAACCGTACTGTTAAGAAAATATCTTGGAATGGATGAGATCGTCAGTGCGCTGATATAGTTTCCAAGATAAAATCCTGATGGCAGGGCATACTGTGCAGTATATGTCATTTCATCCGGTGTTTTCAGACTGGAGCAGATAACCCAGAAAATAGGGTAGACCTGTATCATGACAAAAATAAGGATCACTACATAGAACACAGCACGAATAGGTATATTTTTTCTTGATTTTATCATTCTGACCCATCTCCTTTCGCCGATCCCAGGCATTTCTGTATAATCCCTACTGCTACCAGACATTCAATGACCAGAAAAACGGACAATGTACTTCCATAGCCAAAGTCAGCCGAATTAAAAGCGGTTTTATACATATAAGTTGCCACCATCTCTGTTGATCTGGATTTATTGTCAAGAATATAGAATACATCAAAGGTTTTCAGACAACCATTTACAAGCATTACAATGACAATGCTGAATATATTTTTCACCAGTGGAAGCTTTATGTAACGATACTGTTGAAAAACATTGCAGCCATCCATTGTAGATGCCTCGATCACATCCTTTGATATGGATACAAATGCGGAATAAAAAATGATCATGTACAGACCACAGTATTTATATCCATCGATCAGGGTTATGGTAATCAGCGCTGTATGGGAATTTGCCAGCAAAGCGATAGGTTCCATTCCCAGTTTTTCCATCACATAGCAAACAGGCCCTGGGGCTGGACAGAAAGCATTTTGGAAAAAATCTGGCAGATCGCCATAGATGAAATGATACATGGAATAAAATAAATAACCCGCAGAATATTTCCACCTTTGGAAATATGTGTAAGCAAAATTGCCAGGATCAGTCCTGCACATAACTGGAACAAACTTCCCAATACAACAAATTTAAGATTATTTACAACAGCCTCACGAAATGTCTCATCCTGAAACATCCTCACATAATTTTCCAGTCCGATAAACTTCATATCACCGATTCCATTCCAGGAAAAAAGGCTGTAACCCATTGACACAGAATTGGGATGATAACAGTAAGAATATATACGAACAGTGCAGGAAGAACAAACGGTAAAGGCTGGATTTTATTTCTGGGCTTCATATCCTCTCCCCTTTCATACGCAGATGCAGATAAAATTCCGCATCTGCGTATTCTCTCAGTTATTCTTCAGTGTCAAAATAATCAGATGCATACTGTTCTACAGCTTTGTCCATGTTTTCGCAGACTCTTCAGGAGTTGATTCTCCCATTCCAAGGCTTGCCAACTCTTTTCTGTAAACCTCGTTTGTAGAAGGATCCAGACGAACATCCCAGCACTGGGCAAAAGTGCCGCAGTTCTCAAGATCACTTAAAATCTGCTGTGTAAGCTCCGGAAGCTTCTCCGAATCACTTGGCATCATGGATGGAAGCATATTGAACTCATACATTGCCGTATCAGCAAAATTATCCCATACATAACTGATGAAATCTTTCATCTCATCACTCATGGAATCCTTGAGAATGGCAGTTCCGATTCCACAATTCGCATAGTAATCATTTTCTCCTGTAGCGGTTCCTTCGCTGTCTACAGGAAGTTTGAACATGGAAATGTCATCTTTAAGATTTCCCTCATCATCTACAAGATCCGGTGTATCCCATGTTCCGGTGTATAACATTGCCGCACCACTGTTCAGAAACAGATCCATCTGTGCGGTAGTATCTGAACTTGTCCATCCTTCACTGAAATACTGGGCTATATCCTGTGTATACTGGGCTGTTGCGATACCTGTCTCAGAATTAAATTTTTCTTTTCCCATTCTTGCATTGTCAATGAAGTCATTTCCTTCCAGTCTGAAAGCCTTAAATGCAGGATAACGCATGATCATGTCGTAATTTCCTGCGGATATCGGGGTCATTCCCGCATCTTTCAGCTTCTTGCACACATCCAGGAGGTCTTCCAGTGTCTGAGGTGTTTCAGTAATTCCGGCTTTTTCAAACATGTCTTTGTGATACCAGAAATACTCTACATTTCCCTGCCAGGTCATAAGGTAATTGCTTCCGTCACTGAGTTTCGGATAATTCAGTGCAATATCAAAGAACTTGTCTTTGATACCCAGTTCATCATAAAGGTCATCCACACTGTAGATCAGATCCTTTTTGCAAAGTCCTTCAAAAAATGCCTCCGGATCTGCGTCAAACCAGTCCGGCAGTTCATTGCTGGATGCAAGGATCTTGATCTTCTGAAGATATGTTTCTCTGTCTGCAATAGACTCTACATTGAATTCAAAATCCGGGTGATCTTTTTTATAATCTTCTGCAAGCTTCTTCAATGTTTTCAGTGCGCATCTGTTTCGCCCCTGGCACTGATATAATTGATCACAAGTGGTTCGGAATCCTCTTTTTTATCTGCCACACATTCATCATGCTGAATGAAGAGAGACACATCATTGTGGCAAGTGTAGCAGCCATCACTTTTTTTAATTTCATTTTCGTCCTCCTTTTGGTACATTTCTATTCATCCGGATTGAATATTTTGTTCCGCTTTCCTTATCGATGAGACCATTATATTAAATCCGTCCGGAAAAATACATGGAAAATCTTCGCTGTACCTGGAATATTTTCTCCAATCTTTCCCCCACACTTGTGAGAATTTTTCCCTTATTATATAATGTAGCCAATAAAACCAGAGGGGGGATTCCATGATAGAAAATCTGAAAAAAAAAGGTGTTTCACTTATTTTTAGGAATCAGTCTGAAACGCAGGCTTTTTATTACATATCTGCTGCTCAGTTCTCTGATACTCATGCTTACTTCCGTGTTTTTTTATACTGCATCCAAAAAAGTACTGATCAAGCGTGCCGCACTTTCCAGTCAGCAGCAGCTATCCCTGATCACCAGCAACCTTGGAGAAAAGATCGATAATATATCAAACTATGCCATCACCCTTTCCATCAACAGCAATATCGCCGATGTTTTAAAAGAAAATCCCACAGTTCCCGAAAACACACTGGAACATTTTCTGGTAAATTCCGAGCTTACAGACCAGGCCCAGCGTATCATCGGACTTCACAAAAACATCTATGCCTGGGATATCCTGGATACAGAAAACCACTGGTTTCACAGCAGTACCACAGAAACAGATCAGCTTGATTCCATTTTAGGTCCCGAAGTCCTTGACAGCCTTCAGACTAATCTGGCCTTTCAGTTTCTCGGACCCTTCCAGATAAGTGGGGAGCCAACCTTTGTAGCCTTAAAAAGTATTACAAACATTGATAACACCAAATATCTGGGCGCCTGGTCCTTCTGATCAGAGAAACAAATATTTCCTCTGCATTCCGCGACCTTCCGGACAGCTCTTCCAGGGATTTCTATATTACTGATGAAAATGGACAGATACTTTCCTCTTCTTCATCCGGAGGTATTTATAAAGACTTCTCATCCTATACAAAAATCAGTTCAGAGAATTATAAAACCCTGACAGAAACCGACAGGCAGTTTTTTTCCGTAGACGGCACTGACACTCTTTTTATCTGCAAATCCTATCCTGACCTAAACTGGAATGTGATCAACCTGATTCCTCTGGAAAGCCTGACTCTGGATCATATGGTGATCCTGCACAACATTCTTCTGATCAGCATTGTAGTGTTTATTTTATCTGTATTTTTTTCCATATTATGTACAGGTACTGTCACCGCACCTATACAGAAACTTGTGGAAAAAATGAAATCTGCATCTGCCGGAAAGCTGAATATTTCTGCCAGTTACTCTTCAAATGATGAACTTGCAGTTCTCTATAACCAGTTTAACCTTATGATGCAGAAGATCCAGACATTACTTAACGATATCTATGAGGAACAAAATGCCAAACAGAAAATGGAAATACGTCTTTTACAGTCCCAGATCAATCCCCATTTTCTTTATAATACTTTAAACACCATCAAGTCTCTCATAGAAATTGATATGAATGATACCGCAGTAAAAGCAGTGTCTGCCATGTCATCTTTCTACAGAAACTCTCTTTCAAAGGGACAGTTTATCATTCCTCTGCGCCAGGAGCTGCTTCTTACAGAACAGTATCTTTATATCCAGAATCTGCGGTATATGGATTTTGTTGATTACGAGATCATCTATGAGCCGTCCTGGGAGGATCATGGGGCAGAGATACCCAAGCTGACCATACAGCCTGTTGTGGAAAATATTTTTGTCCACGGACTTACCAGCCAGATATGCCATATTCACTTAATTGTTTCTATCAAAAATGGTACCATCTGTATTTCTGTTTCTGATAATGGTTCCGGTATCCCGCCGGAAAAACTTGCCGAACTTAACCGTTCTATCAGAGACTTCAAAACTGCCCGACATTCTTTCGGGCTTCCAAGTATCAACCACAGGATTGCTCTTCTCTACGGTGAGAATTACGGACTTACCATCGAAAGTTCACCTGAAAAGGGAACCACTGTAACCATAGTAATACCTGACAAAAATCTGATCGAGGGGGAAATATAAAGTGAAAACACTTGTAATTATTGACGACGAAGTTTTTTTCAGAAAATCTCTGATCAATTTTCTTGAAAAACAAAACCTTTATAACATTGCAGGGGAAGCTAATAACGGACAGGCCGGAATCCGGCTTATTGAAAATGTTAAACCCGATATTGCCCTTGTGGATATATCCATGCCGGTTATGAGCGGTCTGGATATGATCGCAGCTCTTGGAACAGACTGTCATACCAGGTTCATCCTTTCCACAGGATACGAAGATTTTGACTATGCCAAAAAAGCCATCTCTCTTCAGGTCCGCGGATACCTCCTGAAGCCATTGGATCACCGGGAGCTTATGGAGACACTCCAGAAAGTAAGTGACGAGATCGATCAGGAAAATTCCAGAAACAGTTATGTGAATAATTATTTTCAGTTCCGCGATCTGTATACACGGCAAATGCAGCTTAATTTCTTCCAGAAGGTGATCAGCGGAACAACCATTTCCCCGGATGATCTGGAAAAAATTCCGATTCATAAAACTTCCGATTATCTTACCATTCTTATGGAGATCCACAATGCCAATCCGGAAATATGGGATGAAAAAGGTGATTTTTCTCTGCTCCACACCATCCTGGAAAATATATGCAGGGAAATCTTACAGCCTGTGTGCAAAGAGCTTATTTACATTGACTATTCTCAGATGAGACAGTATATCATCATGGAAAAAAGCTCTGATTTTTCTTTTACCGATCTGGAACAATCCTGTCTCAGACTTGCCGGGATATATGATAATATCGCACAGATTTCCACTTTTTTCTGCTGTGGAACACCTCATGAAGGCGTGGAAGGAATCCGCTATTCCTATGAAGAGGCTCTTTCTGTTTTTCATAACAGAACTGCGTCTTCTTCCGGATTTCTTTATTTCACGCCCCAGTCCCATTCCGGTGATTTTACATTAAAGCCTCTGGTTTATAATGATATCCTGATCTTTCTGCGCCAGCAAAATTCACCGGCTCTCTGTAAATATATTGATGAATATTTCAACGATATCATCACCAAAAAAATCCATATCCGGCAGACCTGGAGTGTAGCTGCTGCTTTTCTTACTGTACTTGACGGTTTTATCACGGAGTGCAGTCAGCGTGAAACGCTTTTTCCTCTTCTGGAAAACGCCCTGAATACTTACCAGAACTGCCAGAGTGCCCTGCAGTTAAAACAACTGCTCCAGTCTACCTGCAAGGCAGTTCTGGATTCTCTTGCTGATGAAAAAAATCCGCGGAAGTCAGCTCTTGTATCCCAGGTTCAGGAATATATCTGTCTGAATTTTAATCAGCCGGATCTTCGTCTTGAAACCATTGCTTCCCATTTTTTTGTCAATCCCCAGCATCTCTCTGCTGTATTCAGTCAGGAATCCGGAGTTACACTTACCTCATATATCAATGTCTGCCGCATGAAAAAAGCCAGACAGTTTCTTCTGGAAGACAGCCCTTCCATTCAAAATGTAGCTTCTTTATGCGGATTTTCTGATTCCGGATATTTCAGCAAATGTTTCCGGAAATATTACGGAATCTCTCCAAAAAACTTTGTATCCCTGACTGAAAAGAACAGTTATCCAGGTTCTATCGGCATATGATCTTTATATCATTAAAGCGTAACGTTTCACCGCTTCATCTTATTAAAATTACATTTTACTCTAACATATGTTTTATGTAAAATGCAAGTTCTTTTTATTGTGCAATATCCCGGAATGTGTTAAGATAAAACCTGCGACTTTATACAAATAGCAGTTTACCATACTGCAATAATGAGGTGAGTTATGAAAGAAAGAGAAAAACTTGGATCCCGTCTGGGATTCATTCTGATTTCTGCTGGCTGTGCCATCGGAATCGGAAACGTCTGGAAATTCCCTTACATGGCCGGACAGGGCGGTGGCGGCACATTCGTACTGTTTTACCTGATCTTCCTGGCCCTTCTTGGACTTCCTGTTATGACTATGGAGTTTTCTGTTGGACGTGCCAGCCAGAAGAGTCCTGTCAAAGCATATTACGCACTGGAAAAACCAGGACAGAAATGGCACATCCATGGATATATCACTCTGATCGGATGTTATCTCCTGATGATGTTTTACACCACTGTTACAGGCTGGATGCTGAATTACTTCTATATGACAGCCACCGGTAAATTCCAGGGACTTGATTCCGACGGTGTTGCAGGACAGTTTACCAACATGCTTGGCCAGCCCGTTACTATGGGATTCTGGATGATCGTTGTTGTTATTGCAGGTGTTTTTGTCTGCTCCCGCGGTCTTCAGAACGGCCTTGAAAAAGTTACCAAGGTTATGATGATCTCTCTTCTGGTGATCATGGTTGTTCTTGCCATCAACAGTTTTACCATGGATGGTGCCAAAGAGGGACTGAAATTCTACCTGATCCCGGATTTCGAGCGTATGAAAGAGATCGGTATTATTTCTACCATTACCGGTGCTATGAACCAGGCATTCTTTACTCTCAGCCTTGGTATCGGTGCTATGGCTATCTTCGGAAGCTACATCGGAAAAGATCATGCACTGCTTGGTGAATCCATGAATATTGCGCTTCTGGATACTTTTGTTGCGATCACCTCCGGACTTATTATTTTCCCGGCATGTTTCACATTCAATGTTGACCAGACTTCCGGACCGAGCCTGATCTTCATCACACTGCCGAATATTTTCAACCACATTCCGCTTGGAAGACTGTGGGGAAGCCTGTTCTTCATCTTTATGTCATTTGCAGCTTTCTCTACCATCCTGGCTGTATTTGAAAATATTATTTCCTGCGGTATGGAGCTTACCGGCTGGAGCCGTAAGAAATCCAGTCTTATCAACGCGATCGTGATCATCCTTCTTTCTCTGCCATGCGTTCTTGGTTACAACGTATGGAGCTGGAGCGGATTCGATGTATTCGGAGGTGCGGTTCTCGACTTCGAGGATTTCCTGGTAAGCAACCTTCTGCTTCCGCTTGGCTCTCTTGTATACCTGCTTTTCTGCGTTTCCAAACGTGGCTGGGGCTGGGAAAACTTCACAAAAGAAGCCAACACCGGAAAAGGCATGAAAATCCGGAAATGGATGCGCGGATACATCACTTATATCCTGCCGCTGATCATTCTGTTTATCTTCTTCTTTGGTCTGTACGATAAGTTTTTTGCATAAAATAAAACTTTAAATAAAACACCCCTGACGGATATCGTATGTGATTTACACACGCGATTTCCATCGGGGGTGTTTTTGTTGAGTCAGGCGGATATTCACAGCCTGCATTCTTCCCGATACAAGCAAGTCCCCTCACCGCGTATTGCTTTTCGTAATTGAAGCAGGGAACTTACTTGATTCGGTTAAGAATTTTACCTGCCTAGCAGCTCCAGTACTTCCTCTCTGCTGATCAAAGCCTGGCCGATTCCCTCTCCGCTTAAAATTTCATCAGCCAGTTCCCGTTTTCTTTCCTGAAGAGCCCGGATTCGTTCTTCTATGGTGTCTTTCATAAAGAGGCGGTAGACACTGACAACGTTCTGCTGACCGATGCGGTGGGCACGGTCTGTTGCCTGATTCTGCACGGCAAGATTCCACCAGGGATCGTAGTGGATCACAATATCAGCTGCCGTAAGATTCAGGCCTGTTCCTCCTGCTTTCAGAGAAATGCAGAAAACAGAAGTATCGTCCTCATTAAATGCATGTACCATCTGCGCCCGTTTTTCCTTGGAAGTCGATCCGGTCAACATATAAAAAGAAACTTTTGCTTTTTTCAGACGGGTGGCCAGCACATCCAGCATGGTAGTAAACTGGGAAAACAGCAGGATCTTATGTCCGCCATTCACTGCATTTCGCACCAGTTCCATGCACATCTCAAGTTTGGAAGAATTCCCCTCATACCCTTCATACACAAGCCCCGGATAACAGCAGATCTGCCGCAGCCTCGTGATCTCTGCAAGGATCTGCAGTTTAGAAGTGCGAAACTCCGCATCCGACTGCATCCCAAGCATCAGGCGAAGCCGTTCCGTATGGGCCTCATACAGTTCCTTCTGCTCGCTTTCCAACGGGGAAAACATATCTTTTTCCAGCTTATCCGGAAGATCCTTCAGCACATCCCTCTTCAATCTCCGCAGCACAAAAGGACGGATCATTTTCTGCAGACGCTCCATCGCATCGGAATTGCTGTACTGCACAGCTGGAAGCTCTATTTCCTTGCGGAATTTCTCATAAGAATACAAAAATCCCGGCATCAGAAAATCAAAAATACTCCACAGCTCACTGAGCCTATTCTCCACCGGTGTACCGGTCAGCGCAAGCCTGAATTCCGACCGGATCTCCTTCACAGCCTTTGCCACCTGAGTTCCGTGATTCTTGATATACTGCGCCTCATCAATGATCTGCACAGCAAAATCCAGATTCTGATAAGCCTTCAGATCCCGTTTCAGAAGGTCATAGGAAGTGATCAGAACCTCTCGTTCTCCCGCATTTTTGATCAGTGCTTTCCTCTCCTTCACATCACCAGTCACAACGGTAGCCGGAAGTCCCGGCGCAAAACGTTCGATCTCGTTCATCCAGTTAAATACCAGCGATGCTGGCGTTACCACAAGAGCACGCCTGTTTTCTCCCGGCGCAGATTCCTGAAATTCTGACCAGAGAAAAGTGATCACCTGGAGGGTTTTTCCAAGTCCCATATCATCTGCCAGGATCCCTCCAAACTGATTATGCTTCAGAGTTTTGATCCAGTAAAAGCCCTCTTTCTGATAGCCCCGGAGGATTTTTTCCTGCTCCCTGGGAATCTGAAATTTATGTTCTTCCATTGTCTGCATGTTCCGGATCAACGCACGAAAGGCATTGTCCTTCTCTACCTTGATCAGATCGCCGCCCTTCAGCTGACTGTCCAGATACATAGCACGATAGGCCGGAACCTGAGTCTTTCCTTTTTTCAGTTCACGATCACTGATCTGCAGTCCATTTTTCAGAGCAGAAAGCTCCCTGAGCTGACCATCGGAAACATCCAGAAAGCTGCCATCCTTCAGGCGGAAATATTTTTTCCTGCGATCGTACCTGGAAAGAATATCAAAAAGCTGCGCCTGATCCATCCCCTCCACATCCAGATCCAGGTTCAGAAGTCCGGCTGACAGAGAAACGCCAAGACGGATGTTTGGAAGCTTTGTCACCCTCATCTGTTTGATGGACTGGGAAATATAGACAGCTGCAACTTTCTGCATGGCGGGGATCCCTTCAGTAAGAAGCTGGTAGAGCTTTTCTTCGGAAGCTTTCACACTGTCGGGCTTCCCTGAACCTTCCCTGCACAAAGATTCCAGTTCCTCGGCACGACAATCCAATGCCAGCTCCATCCGCTGGTCATCATATCCGTTAAAATATTTTGACAGCAGCGCAAACACACCAAGCTCTCCCGGAATATCCCTGGTGCGGGCAGACACATCTCGGTCAAAAACCGAAAATTTATCCTTCCCGTAAACAGAAAATGCCTTACAGGTGATCCAGTCACGCTCCGGCGCATCCAGATAGATCTCATATGCAGCCTTGTAGCATTCAAGACCTGTTTCTTCCGGGAAATCCCTGAGATCACAGTGAAAATTTTTCAGGGAAGGAAGCAGCTCACGCACAAACGCAGGCACATCCGGTTCATCAATAAAGCCTCGGCCTGCAGGAAGCCGCTCCAGGCAGGTAACAAATTCCTCCACTGCTCCAAGCTCCTGCCTAGAAACCAGATATACCTTTGCATTATCAAAATACATATGATACCGTATGCCTGTCACACTGTATACCGGCGCGATCTCAAGATATAACCCCTGATCCTTCTTCCGGATCATCAGCGTCCTGTCCGGAATTTCTCTGGCAGAATGCCATGTTGTCTCCGGATCATTGTTCATTTTGAACTTGAAACTTTTTTCGCCAAGTATAAGAAGCAGATCCTCAAGTTCTTTTCTGTCAACGGTAAGATCCCTCACCTTTTCCACAGCTATATCCTTCAGCTGTTCATATCTGGACATGTAAGTGCCGTGATGATTCTCGACCCATTCCCGGATAAAGGCCAGCACGCTTCTGGATCCTTCTGAAAAGGCTTCATCTGAATGGATAAATTCCAGATTTTTTCCATAAGAAACCTTCTCATTATGATCCAGGTTCCACACAAAGGCCAACACATCCTTGAGGATATATTTTTTCTCACAGCCAACGCGGAATTCCACGGGTAAAACAATTTCTCACAGAATTAAATTTCAGGCAGGTTTCCAGCTCCACCCTGCCAAAATACGGATCCCCGGAAAACGGAAGCATACGGCTGTATAGCTGGCGATTAAGGAGGCTTTTCAGCTCAACGGTGGTTTTCGTTGCAGGCTGCCCTGGTCCGGATAAAGCAGCCGGAAATGCTGTTCCGCTGAATAACTCTGCCTGCTTCTGTTCCTCATCCTGCTGTCTGCGGATTTCCACACGCTCATAGGCCTTACGGTCTCCATATTCCAGAAGCACTGCCACGCAATGCTTGCAGATCCCGGAATAGCTGCGAAAGGCCGGGCAGTCACAGTATGCTTCTTTTATGCGGTCCGCTTCTGTATCATACTGAAAGCCTGTATTGTATACATTACGCCCACTTCCCTTCACTGCTGCAGCTATTTTATCCACAGCTCCTTCCGGCTTAATATCCAGCGACTGGATCCTCTTTCCGGTACGGTAAATATCAAGACCTCTCTGATATGCCGTTGTATTACAAAGTGCCCGTATGGCTGTTCGTTTAAGCATGCATCTTTCCCTTCTTTTCTTATCGCGTTTCTTCCATTATAAAAGGAGACCTGCACTGTGACAAGTCTCCTTATAGTACTCATTGATATCTCATTCCTGATCTGCCTATAGCATTTCCATAAAATCCCGCGTCAGGTTCAGCTGCTCTGAAATGAATTGCTGCATCAGACGTTCCCGTCATACGTTGGTACAGATAACTTTCTCAGCAGGCTTTCCTTCTTGCTTCATCCTCTTTCCGCTCTTCTCCGACTTCTGTCATCAGATACGGATCAAGAACCTCTTCCAGCTCTTTCTCAGTCATGATCCTTGTTCCAGAACAAGTTCCGGACAGACTTGCCAGTTTTTACTGCAGTTTTTGCGATGGCTGCAGACGCCTTGTAGCCAATATGCGGGCAGAGAGCCGTTGCGATTCCTGCACTGCTTTCCATCAGGTCTTTGCAGTGTTTGCGGTTTGCGGTGATTCCTGTGATGCAGTTTACGATCAATGTATCCACTGCTTTTTCCAGAGTCGTAATGGATTCAAAAAGATTACAAAATACAACCGGCTCAAAAGCATTCAACTCCAGCTGTCCGGCTTCTGCCGCCATGGTAATGGTGGTATCATGTCCTACGATGTGGAAAGCAACTTGGCTTACTACCTCCGGAATGACCGGATTTACCTTACCTGGCATGATGGAAGACCCATTCTGCTTTGCCGGAAGATTGATCTCACCAAATCCGGTTTTCGGGCCGGAAGACATCAGTCGAAGATCGTTGCACATCTTGGAAAGATCCACCGCACAGGTTTTTACTACACCGGATACGGCAACAAAGCCGTCCAGATTTTCTGTTGCGTCAAAAAGGTCCTCGGCCTGTTTCAGCGGATAACCTGTAAGCTTTTCCAGATTTGGCACGATCTTATAAAAATAAGAATCGGAAACGTTGATAGCAGTTCCCACTGCAGTTCCTCCAAGGTTTACGGTGTACATTTCCCTGTGAGCCTTTTCGATACGTTTCCTGTCTCTGGAAACCATGGACGCATAACCGTGGAACACCTGACCAAGACGGATCGGAACTGCATCCTGAAGCTGTGTACGTCCCATAGTGATCACATCATCGAACTCCTCTGCCTTTTTTGCAAGCTCCTTCTCAAGTCTTACCAGTGCTTTTTCCAGAGGTGCAAGAAGATCCAGAACGGTAAGCTTACGGCCGTCGGGATCACATCATTGGTGGACTGCGCCATGTTTACGTGATCATTTGGATGGACCATTTTATAGCTACCCTTCGGACATCCGAGGATCTCACCGGCTCTGTTTGCGATCACCTCATTCATATTCATATTTGCGCTGGTTCCGGCACCACCCTGAATGGCATCTACGATAAATTCCTCAGCCAATTTTCCTGCGATCACTTCATCACAGGCTCTGACAATGGCGTCTGCCTTATCCTCCGGAAGAAGCCCTGCATTATTATTAGTGATAGCTGCTGCTTTTTTAATCTGTGCCAGGTTCCTGATAAATACCGGATGAAGCTTTGTACCTGTAATAGGAAAATTCTGTTTTGCCCTTAAAGCCTGAACTCCGTAATAAGCCTCTGCAGGCACTTCCATAGTTCCGATCGAATCTGCTTCCAGTCTTGTTTCTGTTGTCATTTTATCATCCCTCTTCTTTCTTCTGATCCTGTGCACATCTGATTTGCTCCGCTGTCTGATCTCATCTTTTTCATTCGACGGATATTCGCTGTTTTCAAATCATTTTGTTATTTTCATTTTTATCAGCAGCTGTTTTCTGATGCCTAAGAAACTAACACTTTCTTTGTGGCTTGTAAATACTTTTAAGGGAAAACCATGATTATCCGTGTTTTTCAATAGTTTATATTAATCTTTTTAAGAGTTTCTTTTATTTTTCTTATTTTTATTAAGTCGTTTCTTGTGTTGTGATAACACACGCAGTATAATCAATACAGAAATACCTATTTTCAATCCACTTCCCTACGCAGCTCTGTACCAGTTACAAATAACATTTTTCATCGAAAGGAGACATTCTACATGGAACACAAACTCGACAACATCGACCGAAAGATCATCGAAATGCTTCAGAAAAACGCCCGCACCCCGGTAAAGGAAATCGCAAAGGAAGTCTTCCTCTCATCCCCGCTGTTTCCGCCAGGATCGAACACCTCGAAAAAAACGGGCTGATCACAGGCTACCATGCCCAGATCAACCCGGTATTTCTCGGTTATCATATAAAAGCATTCATCAACCTGGAAGTAGAACCCAACCAAAAAAAAGACTTTTATCCCTTCATCCAGTCCATCCCAAATGTCATCGAATGCAACTGCGTCACCGGCGATTACTCCATGCTCATCGAAGTAGCCTTCCGCTCCACCATGGAACTGGACCACTTCATCAACGAACTCCAGCAGTTCGGCCGCACCAAAACACAGATCGTATTCTCCACCAGCGTAGAACACAGAGATCTACCGGTGGAGTAACCATCCACCGGCATTTTTTATAAACCATATCACATCGCTCTACCAGCCGACAGCGAAGCGCCTCAGACAACCGGAAACTCAGCCTTTCCTCCCAGGCATCCAGCGCAGCGCTGATGCCTCATCGCATTCCCGGCAGACCACTCAACCCAACATTTACACCCAAACTCCCGAGCAGCCACCCTGCCCTGCCGCCTTGAAAAACCAGCCCGTGAGGCGTGTGCCGCCTGTCACCGGACTCTGCAGGAGGGAGCTGATTCTTGGCTGGCGGAAATCTGCGTTGTTTTTCAAAAGTCCGCTGTCTGAGCGGCTGCAAGACGCGAGTTCGGACTTTTGGAAAACGGTTTTAGCAGAATTCCGGCAGCCTAGAAGCCAGCCCCCGACGAAGCCCCGACGACAGGCAGCACACGCCTCACGGGCGTCCGTATTTCAACAAAAAAAGAACAGCAATGAACCTCAAATCCACCACTGCTCTCCATTCATTTCCTAAATCACTTTCCCATCAAAGCAACAATCTTCTCCTTCAGCTCCCGCGCATTCTTCTTCGGATCCTCCGCCTTCATGATCGCAGAAACAACCGCCATACCACTCATACCGGCGCCCTCAAGCACATCCATATTCCCGGCATTCAATCCCCCGATCGCAACCGCAGGAATCGGAACCGCCTCACAGATATCCTTCAACGTAGAAACCTTGGTAAGGATCGTCACAACCTTAGTAGTAGTAGGATAAATCGCCCCCACACCAAGATAATCCGCACCATCCTCATAAGCCTTCACAGCAGCCTCCACCGTCTTGGCAGTAGCCCCCACGATCTTATCCGGTCCCATCAGCTTCCTTGCCACAGCAACCGGAATATCAGAAGCTCCAACATGCACACCAGCCGCATCACAGGCCAGCGCCACATCCACACGATCATCAATGATCAGCGGCACATTGTAACGATCTGTGATCTCCTTCACCTTAAAAGCCTTATCCAGATACTCCCGTCCACCCTTATTCTTTTCGCGAAGCTGGACCAGAGTCACACCACCCTTACAAGCCTCCTCAACCGTACGGAGCAAAGACTCCTCCGTATGATAAGAACTATCCGTCACCAGATACAACGTTACATCCAAATCTTTTCTATCCATCCTAATCCCCTCTTTTTCAGTACATTTCAATCTTCAACAGATCCAGCAGCTGTCGATCTGAAAGCCCATAGATCTCATCCAGCAGATTTACCTGAAAGCTTCCCGGACCGCGGGAAATCTTCTCCGCTTCCTCGCCGGCGATACCCATAAGTGCAGTACCAAGCACTGCCGCAGCCAGATAATTCCCGGATTTCCCATTTAATTCCATCTCAACGCCAGACCGGACACCTGCCTCTATACTATCCGTCATCTCTTTCGCAATATTATCTTCGCACCCTGGCAAAAACGCCGCAGTCAGTGCACCGACCATACAGCCGGTTCCTGTGATCCCGGACAGCGCCGCACTGCCATTTTGTACCAGAACAACCCGTTCACCATCCGTAACAAAATCCTGTTTCCCGGTAGCCAGCACAATTGCCTGATTACTCCTTGAAAAAGCCCTCAGCACCTCACTGACAGTCTCCATATTTTCCGCAGTCAGGGCATCCTGCGCCCCCGCATCGATCCCGATCGCATGAGACGGCAGCCCGGAAACAGCCAGAAGCTCTGACATATTTCCCTTCAGCACTGCCGGATGACCGATCCTTAAAAGCTCCCGTGCCAGATCCAGCCTGAGATCACTGCAGGCAACCCCTACCAGGTCCAGAAGAACCGGGATCTTATTTTCCATCGCTGTTCTCATAGAACGCTTCATTGACTCGATCCTGGCATCGGTAATATTCCCGAGATTCAGCATCAGCGCACCGGCCGATGCCGTAATATCTGTCACCTCTGCCGGATGCTCCGCCATGATCGGCCTTGCACCTACTGCAAGGACCACATTGGCACAGTCATGGATTGAGATCGGATTGGTGATGCAATGGATCAGCGGCTTTTCTTCTTTAATTCGCTTTCGCAGTTGTAAAATTCTTTGTCTCATATGTTTTTGAACCCAAAGCTGCCTGGAATTTCACCAGAGACCTGCTTTACTCAGAGCCTTCAGGAAAATATAGGCAACACATCCTCCCATTGTGGTTGCTGCAAGGAACATCGGCGTATAATAAAATGCTGTCAGTCCGCCTCTTCCCATCAGGAATGCCATCACCGGATAAGAAACCATAGACCCGATGATACCCGTTCCAAAGATCTCACCGATCACCGCGCAGATGATCTTGCCTTTGGAAAGTCTGTAGAACACACCTGAAAGAAATGCGCCAAATACTGCACCGGTCAGTGCAAGTGGCGGGATTCCCATGAACATCATACGGATCACGCCGATCATGGTCGCACAGAGAAGGGAATACCACGGTCCCATCAGAACCGAGCATACGATATTGACAAGATGCGCTGTGGGCACATTCCCTCAATCCTCAGGATCGGTGAAATAACGACACCGATCGCAACCATCATTGCCAGCATTACCATACGAAGCGTGTGCATCCTTTGTTTTTCCATAGTGTTTTTCCTCCCTGAAATATCAGGCAGAGTCCTGTCAGATCCGGGCAAAAGCTTCCCGTCTGCTGCAGTCTGCCCTTAGATTTTGGCGGTCGAAGTTCCCTTACTTCCTCTCACTCCGAAAACACGGATTCCCATCGCTTACATGATCCTTCCGGAAAAATCCTCCGGAATATCACTCTCCTGCCAGACATTAAGGCGCTCCCCTTCCTGCCCGCTCTTTCGCAGAAGCTCCACATGCAGTCTCTGTCACTTTCACATCCCCACATTGTCAGACCATTCCAGCTCCATTCCTGCATCCGAAAAGAGCGCATCCCATGGAAAACTCCACGGAGACACGCTCTCAGATCACAATCCCTCCGTTGGCATTACCCAAATCAGGTACGGTCGAAGATCTATCTTCCTCTCAGCCTGTCACACAAGCTCCCGCTGGCTCTTTTCTTTTCTGTTTTTCAATATAGCACACACCTATCCCGTTGTCAAACCTCCACTGCTTATTGCTCTTTGCACTCCCACCGGAGACGTTACTGTTCACTCCGTTCTCAGCAACACGCTTCGCGATGCACAGAATTTATGCTAATCGCATAAATTCGCGCGGTATGTCTCGGGTTTTCTGTGACCTTCGCTCACAAAAAACGCCTCGCGGAATATTACCAGTGAACAGTAACCCGGAAACTTTTCTAATTCAGTTAAACAATTATTTCGACATAAAAAACTCCCTGCTTCACTACTTTTCATAGTAAAACAGGAAGTATATAAATCTTATTTTGAGATCTCGTCGATCAGACGTAGCTCCTCAGCTGTAAACGGTGCACAGTGGATCGCTTTCACATTATCAAGGATCTGCTGCGGCTTGGAAGCTCCGATCAGAACACTGGTAACTTCCTTATGCTGAAGCAGCCAGCCAAGCGCCATATCAGCCAGCTTCTCTCCACGCTGGGCTGCCAGATCGTTCAGTCTCCGGATCTGATCCAGACGCTCCGGCGTCAGCACACTTTCCTTAAGGAATCTTCCATCTTTGCGGATACGGCTGTCCTCCGGGATCCCGTTCAGGTAACGGTCTGTCAGCTGTCCCTGAGCAAGAGGGCTAAAGGTGATCAGACCTTTTTTCAAAATGCCGGTGGTTCTCTTGAGACCGTTTTCTTCCACAGTTCTGTCAAAAATGGAATACCGGTTCTGGTTGATCACAAAGGGACATTTCAGATCCTTCAGGATCGCTGCCGCCTGGCTTAAGGTTTTTCCATCATAATTGGAAAGTCCCACATAAAGGGCCTTGCCCTGCTGAACCGCTGTTGCCAGCGCCCCCATAGTCTCCTCAAGCGGAGTCTCCGGGTCCATTCTGTGATGGTAAAAAATATCCACATATTCCAGACCCATGCGCTTCAGGCTCTGGTCAAGGCTCGCCAGAAGATACTTGCGGCTGCCCCAGTTTCCATAAGGGCCTTCCCACATATCATAGCCTGCCTTTGTTGTGATGATCAGCTCATCACGGTATGGCATCAGTTCTTCTTTCAGGATCTTGCCGAAATTCCGTTCCGCACTTCCATAGGCAGGTCCGTAATTATTGGCAAGGTCAAACTGTGTGATACCATTGTCAAAAGCTGTAAAGCACAGCTGCTTCATGTTTTCATAATCAGAAGTATCTCCGAAATTATGCCATAATCCAAGAGACACCTTCGGAAGCATCAGACCGCTTTCACCGCAGCGGTTATACTCCATGGTTTCATATCGTTCCTTTGCAGGTGTGTACATAAAAAAGCCCTCCCATAATGTAGCATGATTTACATTTTCTGTAACTGCTTTTACTATACTTCACCCACGTTTATCTTGCAAGACGGATCATATTCCAGCTGTGTTTTGCAAAAACTGCTTCCAGTTTTCCGCCGTCCAGCTTTGAGCACTCTGCACTGGCTTTTACAGGAACTACATTCTCGGGCTGCGTCTCTGTATTGACTGCCTGAAGATTATCGTTATTCAGCACGATATGCTCTACGATCTTATATCCCTCAAACTGTCTCAAGTCACAGGAAACTTCCATATCCTCATCCAGACTCTTATTCACTGCAAAGATCGTCAGCGTATCCTTTTCCTCATCCCAGACACACACAGAATCCAGATATGGCGCTTCGCCATAAGTTTTGCTCTCGTATACCGGTGTGAGAACCTGTGTATTAAGGACGGTTCCTCTTCCAAACACACTTGTCAGCATATACGGATAAAAGATCGTCTGACGCCATGCGCCTGTATCGGATGTCATGATCGGCGCAATAACATTTACCAGCTGTGCCATGCAGGCGATCTTTACACGATCTGCATGACGGAGAAGTGTGATCAGCATACTTCCCACAAGAAGTGCATCCTCAAAGTTATAAACATCCTCCAGCTGATGGGGCGCCTGTACCCATTTTTCCAGCTTTTTATCCTGTTCATTGCTGTGGTACCATACGTTCCATTCGTCGAAGGAAAGATTGATCTGTTTTTTTCCATGCTTCTTTGCTTTTACAGCATCGCAGATGGAAACCACTCCTGAGATAAAATCATCCATGCCCTTGGAGCTTGCCAGAAAATCGGCAGTGTCTCCCGATGCATTTCCATAGTACTGATGCAGGGAAAGATAATCCACCTGATCGTAAGCCTCGTCAAGAACCGTATACTCCAGGAGCCAAAGGTAGGCATTTCCAGACTGGAGCTTCCGCATGCAACAGTCTCAACCTCCGGATCCATAAATTTCATCAGGCGGGCAGTCTCTGCTGCAACTCTTCCGTACTCTGCCGCAGTTTTATGTCCCATCTGCCACGGACCGTCCATCTCGTTTCCGAGACACCATAATTTGATATCATGCGGGTGTTCATAGCCGTGAGCCTTACGGAGATCACTGTAATAGGTACCTCCCTTAAAGTTACAGTATTCCAGAAGATTTTTCGCATCCTCCGGTCCTCTTGTTCCTAGGTTCACCGCCATCATCACATCACTGCCGGCTTTTCTGGACCAGTCCACAAACTCATTGAGTCCAAACTGGTTTGTCTCGATGACACCCCAGGCCAGCTCCGGTCTGGACGGACGCTGAGCTTTCGGTCCGACGCTGTCCTCCCAACGGAATCCGGATACAAAATTTCCGCCCGGATAACGAACGATCGGTACCTGAAGTTCCCTTACCAGCTCCAGAGTATCCTTCCGGAATCCCTGCTCATCAGAAAGAGGGCTGCCTTCCTGATAAATGCCCTCATAAACCGCACGTCCGAGATGTTCTATAAAGGAACCATAGATCCTTTTGTCTGTTTTTCCGGTGAGGAAATATTTGTCCACGATGATCTGCGCTTTTTTCATTGTAAAAATCCTCCTGTAAATTATTATTTTCTGCTGCTACCGCATTTAGCTCTGTTTCCGATTCCGCCGTATACCGGCTCTTACGCCTCTGTTCGCTCACACACTCTCAGCGGAAATCAACCGTTTCTATGTTTCATTTTACCATCCTGTTCTATCCATACCAGTGATTATCTTCCGAAATAGTTGACTTTTTTTCCGGTAAGATTTATCGTAAAGACAGTCTTACCAGACGGACGTCCCTCTGTCACTTTACTTTATACTTCCAGACAGAAAGTTCTTTACAATGCCACAGTCGGATTGTCTGATCTACGTAATGAAAGGAGCGCAGCATTTCCATGGATTTCACCTTAAATTTCTGCGAATACAACCGTTCCAACTCCGATTACGACAGGATTTTCCGGCCGAGGGGAAGCGGAGATTTCTTTTTCTTTTATTTAAAACACCAATGAAGGTTTATCTGGGCGGTCAGCTTACTGTCACCCGGGATAATGCCTGCATCTTTTATATTCCGGGAAATCCCCAGCATTATCAGGCTGTACGAAAATTTCGGAACAGTTATGTCCATTTTTCCTGCGGAGAAAATCTGGCAAAACGGTTCGGACTTCCCTGCAACGAAATTTTTTACCCCAGTGACTGCCAGGAGATCGATCACTGTATCCAGAAGCTGCAGCATGAATATCTGAACAGAGAAGTTTTTTCCCGGGACTACGAGTATGCCCTGCTCTGCCAGCTGATGATCACAGCCTCGCGGGAACTCCGCAGTACAGATACAAGCAAGTCTTCAGACTCGGAGCTCTGCAGCCTGTTCCAAAAAATCCGTCTGGAAATGCTTACAAATTACGAAAAGCCATGGACAACAGAAAAGCTCTGCGCCATGGCTAATCTCGAAAAAAGTCAGTTTTATTCCTGTTACCGGAATTTTTTTGACAGCACCCCTCATGCTGACCTGAATCTGCTCCGTCTGGAAAAAGCCAAAAATCTGCTCACCAACGAAGCTCTGCCTGTTCAACAGGTGGCTCTGCTGTGCGGATTTTCAAATCTCTCCCACTTCAGCCGGTACTTCCGAAAGAACTGTGGCTGTTCGCCCAGTGAGTGGGCACGCCGCCCCTGACCAAAAGGATATTCACACTCTGCATTTACTGCGCAGGCAACTTGTCTGATCTGATCACCGTGCCGCATTACACTTCTCATAAGCAAACAGTGCCGCACCAAGCGCACCACAAAGCTGTGCCTCATCACAGATATAAAGCTTCGCCCCCAGCTTCTCCTCCAATGCCTGGATGATACCTTTATTTCTGGCAACACCACCGGTCATCATGTATTCCCCCGGATTCTTTTTGCCAAGGCGGGCTGCAAGAGCTCCTACCTTGGAAGCAACAGATACATTCAGACCATGGATGATATCTGCCACGTCCTTATTCTGGGCAACCAGGGAAACTACCTCGGACTCTGCAAATACAGTACACATGCTTGAGATCACTACGTTCTCTTTCCACTCCAGCCACGGGTACTCATCTCCTCCAGGGAAAGTCCAAGAGTACGGGCCATCATTTCCAGGAATCGTCCGGTTCCTGCTGCACATTTATCGTTCATCAGGAAATTTTTTACCGCACCGTTCTCGTCAATGCTGATCGCCTTGATATCCTGACCGCCGATGTCGATAACTGTACGCACATTCGGATTCAGATAATGGGCTCCCTTCGCGTGACAGGTAATCTCTGTGATACTGTCATCACCACTGTCAATATAGGCACGTCCATATCCGGTAGTAACGATACGCACGATATCTTCTTTCCTGATCCCTGCTTTTTCCACGGCCATCTCCAGGCTCTTCTCTGCACTCATCATAGCGCCGCCGCCTGTGGGAATGATCATGGTCGATTTAATTTTTCCGTCTTTATCCAGGATCACAACATCCGTACTTGTGGAACCGCTGTCGATCCCTGCCACATAATAAACTCCTGATTCCATTTTTTTCCTTATCTCCTCGCTGATTCCTTTTGATGGGTCCATATCCTCAGAGCCTTCCAGGGTCTCCGCAAAAGCCTGCACTCTGGTAAGGAGCTGTCCTGCACTCTGGCTTGTAAAATCTGTCTCGATCTTCAGAAGCGGAACCTTGATATCACGCTTGATGCTTGCATACTCAAATCCGTAATAGTCGCAGAATTTAATAGTATGATAAATGATTCCCTTCAGGTTCGGATCCAGATACAGCCGGTTTCTTCGGGTGCTGTTGTTCATACGAAAACAGGGCATCTGGGAAAGAAGTGCATCCGCATAAGCCAGGAACATGGCATCGTCTTCCATTTTTTCCAGCTCCTCACGGATCACTGCAAGACGTCTTCCACCTGTACAGGTCAGGTTTTCCACATCCATGCGGATATTATCCCGGATCATTTTTTCCAGGATGCCGCTGACACGGACACCCAGAACACCGATATACGGCTGATTATCCACAGGCTCATGGGAAAAAGCATTCAGAAATCCACTTCTGTCGAAGGTTTTCCCCGAAAATTTCTCATAAGCTTTCTTCAGACGGTGGATGCCCTGGCAAGCTTCACCTTTTCACAGTCGTTATCCTCATGAGGCATGTCCAGCATGTACAGAAATTTACATTTACCGGTACTTTCCACAATGTCGTACACACGGCGCATGGAATCACAGCAGTTAACAAGAACAAGCTGCTCTACCTTTCCCTCCAGCACTGCCTGGATCACAGATTTTCCGAATCCACAGAGATTAGCATGGGCGATCTGGTCCGAAAGCTCAAAATTCTCCGGCATTTCCTCAAGAACCGCACATTCCTCGCCAAAGCCCTTAAACAGCTCCAGCGGTGTATATTTACAGACGTAATGTATCATGACCGTTTTTCCTCCTTACCTTCTGACAGCATTTCCAGATATGCCTGAAGTCGTGTGGATACCTGGCCGTCACTGGAATTGGCCGGGTTACAGCCGTCACCGTCCAGGACCATGGTTGGAAGTCCTGCATTTTCCAGAGAATTTTTGATCAGGCTGGAAGCTCCGATGGTTCCCTTGCAGCCCCAATGCGCAAAAAGGATCCCGCCGTCTGCCTCTGTAAGGTTCGCCAGCTCCTGGGCACGCCGGATCCTCTGCTTCACACTTCCGTTGTAAATGCAGTTGACCATTTTTTCCGCAAGGGCCTCATAAGGATCCGAGGCCTGCATCCGCTGAAAACCGTCTGCAACAAAATCACAGGCACGGATATGCACGTTCTGGCTGTAATTAAATACATCCTTTACCGGCTCCTGCAAAAACGGCATCATATGCATCCACAAAATATGAAGACCTTCCCCCTTTGGTGCCTTCTTCACATCCTCAAGAAGCATTTTTGTGTATTTCAGGGATTCCTCTGAGCCCGCCAGAAGATGGCACATAAAGATCGCATACAGCTCATTTGTCAGGGAAGTCACCGGATCGTGATCCTTTCTGAGGGCAAGCTGGCTGCTGTAATAGGAGGCCGCTTCATTGCTGTTGGCAACTGCACGCTGTACCGACTGCTCGGAGATTTTTTTCCCGCCTACATCCTCCAGGAATTTCTTCAGCTCACGGAGCTGATCTGCAACATAGCTGATGGAATCCTGATTTTTTTCATAGGGTACGTCAATATAAAAGCCCGGGATCTGATATTTCTGTTTCAGATAAGGAAACGTCATCATGTTTCCATCGCAGGCAAGGTTTGTGTAGATGGTACATTTGGGCTTCGGTACCAATCCTGTCATGGACGCTCCCAGAAAAACTCTGTGATAGGAGCACATGGTTTCCGGAAAGCCCTCTGATTCCGTCTGTGCCAGAAATGCCTGCTCACATCTGGTTCCGGCGATGAAGCAGGACATTGCCTCCACGGAATACGGAGTGATCCCTGCTGCTGTCAGAAGCTCTCCCGGTACAAAAATGCTCACCAGAGCGGTATCGTCCGGTTTTGCAAGGGCTTTGATAATATTCTGCATGACTACACGGGCTACATACTGTCCCGAAGCCGGAAGCTTCCTGTCAGGAAAAAGCTGCAGACGTTTTTCCTGAAGCCGGTATCCAGTGAGAAGAAGTTTTCGTGCTTTTTCCGGATCCCTGATGGATCTCTCTCCCACCATATCCCCGAATTTCTTTATAATATCCAATCTGTCACATCCTCCGTCAAATCAAAAAATCTATTATAAGTCTGTCAGACGCTTACCCGAAATTTTGTCTCAAACAAAATCCTGTAGCATTATCATCGTCTGGATGGTATAAAGGTTCCACCTGTCAGACCAATATTTTTATTATAAAGATATTTTTTTCAAATGTAAACACGCCAATTTTTACAAATTTGAAGCCTTTTGCACATATCAAAACATCAAAATGCAGATTTTCCACAAAACTCGCATTCCTTTTCGTGGAAAACCCGCATTTGTCTTATCACATTATCTTCTGCTCTGTTTTTCCGTTACTCTGTATCACATCTGATGACGTACCACCTTATATTCATCTCCGGAACGATAATACGGACATTCCTTGTAATCACTGCTCACAAAACGATAATATTCATCCTCATCCAGATTGACATCACAATAATATTCGTCACACTCTTCATCATATGTATAGTTTGCACAGTATTCGCAGCTGGTTCCCTTCATATTTATTTCTCCTCTCTTTGCAGGAAAGTATTTCTCCCTGCTGTTCTCCTGATTATATAATCGAGTAGGAGGCGGTGACTAACCGCCGTCCTCTCACACCACCGTGCATACCGCTCGGTACACGGCGGTTTCAATAGTTGACGTGCATGGACTGATAGGCTGTGGCTAAATCATAAAAGCCCCAG
>ENA-OQCE01000047-OQCE01000047.1-human-gut-metagenome-genome-assembly--contig:-NODE-47-length-47860-cov-3.191377_pt1 | contig 47860 bp, 51 predicted proteins | sample MGYA00242495_ERZ504572 | MGnify/ENA primary metagenome ERZ504572 (study PRJEB26092, sample SAMD00036228) | human gut metagenome | host: Homo sapiens | study: EMG produced TPA metagenomics assembly of... | reverse complement strand
TCTCGCAACGAGTATCCCCCCAAACTGTCGGAAAGCTCCAACAATATTTATTTGAACGAACAACTATTCGCACGCGTAAAGAGTGTCTACGACCGGAAAGATGAACTGCATCTCCCGATGGAAGACGCACGTCTGCTGGAGAAGACATTCGAAGCTTTTTGCGCACGTGGCGCCGCACTCGGACCCGAAGAGAAAGAAAAATACCGTAAACTCAGTTCCGAGTTAAGCCTTCTTTCCCTCACATTCGATCAGAACGCATTGAAAGACAAGAACCGCTACGAACTGTTGCTAACAAAAGAAGACGAACTGGAAGGACTACCGGAAAGCATACGCGAAGCTGCCGCACTCAGGGCTAAAGAAAAAGGAAAAACCGGATGGCTGTTCAATCTCTCGGCCCCAAGCTACGTGCCTTTCATGCGTTACTCAGCTTTGCGCGGGTTACGGGAAAAGATGTATCGGGAATATATGAGCATAGGTAACAAAGGGGATGAATACGACAACAAGGAAATCATACGGGAAATCGTCAATATCCGCCTGGAAATCGCAAGATTGATGGGATATACCAACTATGCCGACTACAAATTGAAACATACGATGGCCAAAACTCCCGCACGCGTCTATAAACTGCTGAATGAGTTATTGGATGCCTACAAGCCGGTAGCCCGGAATGAATACGAGACCGTACAAAGATTTGCTTCGGAAACGGAAAAAGAAAACATAACGGTCATGCCTTGGGATTGGAGCTATTATTCCGAAAAACTGAAAGACATCCGTTTCAACGTGAATGATGAAATGACGCGTCCCTATTTCGAACTGAATCATGTAAAGAAAGGCGTGTTCGGTCTGGCTACGCAATTATATGGCATCACTTTTAAAGAGAATAAAGAAATTCCGGTTTATCATCCGAAGTAGAGGCATACGAGGTTTACGATGCCGACGGGAAGTTTCTTTCCATATTATATACAGACTTCCATCCGCGCGACGGGAAACAGTCAGGAGCCTGGATGAACAGCATAAAGGAACAATACCGGGATCAAGACGGCAAAGACAGCCGGCCCCAAATCATTATCGTAATGAACTTCACACGTCCGACCGAAACGAAGCCTTCTTTATTGACTTTTGACGAGGTCAACACGCTGTTGCACGAATTCGGGCATGCCCTGCACGGTATGTTTGCCGAAGGATCATACGCGAGCCTTTCCGGTACAAATGTCTATCGTGACTTTGTGGAACTTCCTTCCCAACTGATGGAAAACTGGCTGACAGAGAAAGAGTTTCTGGATCAGATCGCCATCCACTACAAAACCCGGGAAAAAATCCCGCAAGAATTAGTACAGAAATTAATAGACGCTTCCAATTTCAACGCAGGATATGCCTGCTGCCGTCAACTGAGCTTCGGTTTCTTAGATATGGCCTGGCATACCCGAACAGAACCATTCGGCGAAGATGTTATCTCTTTCGAGAAGGAAGCCTGGAAACAGACCGTGATCGTCCCCGAAGTTCCCGGAACCTTGATGAGCAGCAGTTTCGGACACATCTTCTCCGGTGGATATTCAGCCGGCTATTACGGCTATAAATGGGCAGAGGTCCTGGATGCCGATGCTTTCTCAGTCTTCAAAGAGACGGGAATCTTCAACCGGGAAACAGCCCGTTCTTTCCGTAAAAACATCCTATCGAAAGGCGGAACCGAAGATCCGGATATCCTGTACAAACGTTTCCGGGGAAAAGATGCGGAAATCGGTGCCCTGTTGAAAAGAAACGGAATAGAACCAGGCGGACCATCCGCATCCGTCCAGAGCCGGATGCAAGTCTGATTTGTTTTCGAGGTTGCCTTCTATGGTATTTTTATGATACACGCTTGAACAAAAAAAACTTCGAACCTATTCCATTTATCCCAAATATATGTACCTTTGCCTACTATTTATATAATTAAGGTATATAAAATCAGAAGACGATGTGCGATAAGAAGGAAAAGCAACTCGAATTGGATAAGCGCTATCTCAGAATGGCGGCCGTATGGGCGGAAAATTCGTATTGCAAGAGACGCCAGGTTGGGGCACTGATAGTAAAAGACCAAATGATTATCTCTGACGGATATAACGGTACGCCATCCGGTTTCGAGAATGTTTGCGAAGACGAGAACAATGTTACCAAACCTTACGTTCTGCATGCGGAAGCCAATGCCATTACGAAAGTGGCCGCTTCGTCCAACAGCAGTAAAGGTGCAACGATCTACGTCACCTCCGCCCCTTGCATCGAATGTGCCAAGCTCATCATCCAGTCTGGGATCAAGCGAGTGGTATACTCTGAAAAATATAGGGTGGAAGATGGTTGCAACCTATTACGTCGCGCTGGTGTTATTATAGATTATATAGAAATAAACGACTAAAGATACGTTTTATGGACAAGAACAAAAGGCTGGCTGTATGGTTGCCTGTGATTATAGCATTAAGTATTGCTCTCGGGATATTTGTAGGGAATCATTACCTCAGACTGACACAAGGAAAGAGGCATATTTATTCCAGTGGAAATAAAATCAATGCCATCCTCGACATTATCGACGAACAGTATGTCGATACAGTCGATATGAAACAATTAGTGGAAGATGCCATTCCTAAGGTCTTCAGCGAACTGGACCCGCATTCCGTGTATATACCGGCAAAGGACGCCCAACGGGCAAATGAAGACCTGGAAGGATCGTTCAGCGGCATCGGGGTTTCATTCAATATGCAGACCGATACCATTCTGGTTATCAACGTCATTCCGGGGGGACCTTCAGAGAAGGCCGGCTTGAAGCCCTTCGACCGTATCATCACGATCAACGACTCCCTGTATGCCGGCAACAAAAGTGACCAGGAAGTCATCATGAAGACTCTGCGTGGTGCGAAGAACAGTACGGTCAAGTTAGGCATAAAACGTAAAAACGAACCGGAACTGTTGTATTTCGACGTGACGCGCGGCGATGTCCCCGTCAGTTCGGTCGACGTGTCTTACGAGGTAAGCAAAGGAATCGGCTACATCAAGGTAAGCAAATTCGGCCGTACCACTTATAATGAATTTATCACAGCAATCGCCAAGCTGAAACAGGCAGGTTGTACCTCATTCGTGATCGACCTTCGCGGTAACACGGGCGGTTATATGGATGCCGCCATCAATATGGTAAACGAATTCATGCCGGAAGGCCGCCTGATCGTATACACGGAAGGAAAAGCATTCCCGCGCAACGATGTCTATACGAACGGCACAGGTACTTGCCAGGATGCTCCGATTGTAGTCTTGACAGACGAGTTCTCGGCTTCCGCCAGTGAAATCTTCTCCGGAGCTATCCAAGACAATGACCGCGGCTGATTATCGGCCGCCGTACTTTCGGAAAAGGCTTGGTCCAGTCGCCGATCCAGTTAAGCGACGGTTCGGAAATCCGCCTGACGATCGCACGCTATTACACGCCGTCTGGACGTTGTATCCAGAAAAAGTACGAACTGGGTAAAGACAGCGAATACGAACAGGACATCTACCAACGTTTCATGCACGGTGAATTTGATTCTGCCGACAGCATCAAGCTGAATAACAGCGAAAAATACGAAACCGTGATGGGACGCCCCGTTTACGGCGGCGGCGGTATCATGCCGGATATCTTCATCCCGCGTGACACAAGCGGTGTGACTTCCTATTTCTCCAACGTAGTCAATTCCGGTATGTTGAACCTATATGCACTCGAATACTCGGATCGCAATTACGACAAGTTGGCTTCTTTCAAGACCTATCAGGACTTACACAAATACCTGCAACAACAACCACTGCTTTCCGATTTCACCAATTATGCCGCAGCAAAAGGGATCAAGAAACGTCCGCACCTGATCAACATATCAGGCAAACTGATCGAGAAACAGATCCAGGCCTACATCGTCCGTAACTTCTTCGACGAAGCCGGCTTCTATCCAATATTCCAGAACGATGACATCACGCTGAAACGCGCCGTCAAAGTCCTGAACGAAGGCAAATCATTCCCGACACTGGAGAACAAAAACAATACGCCCAATGGAATTGCGCAAAGCCAAACAAACGCTTCGAGAGGATATGGCTTCCTTAAAGAGATCATATACGAAGACTACATTGCTGGATCTCTCTGCTAAGATAATGGATCGGCTGGAAGAGACAGACCTCTTCCAGCAAGCTTCGTGCATTGCACTATACCATGCCATCCCCGGCGAAGTGCAGACTGCCGGACTGATCGAAAAATGGTACCGGAAAAAGAGATTATTGCTCCCTCTTATAAAAGGGAATGATCTTCAATTGCTCTTGTATGCAGGAAAAAAATCACTCAAAACGGGTGTTTTCGGGATATTGGAACCAAGCGAAGATTGTGAAGCCGTACCGGAAAGCGAAATAGACCTGATCATTGTTCCGGGTGTCGCTTTCGACCGCCAGCATAACCGCCTCGGACGGGGAAAAGGATTTTATGACCGACTGCTTTCGACACTGGATGTTCCTAAAATCGGAATCTGCTATGACTTCCAGTTAAAGAATCAGATTCGGCCGAGCCGTTCGACCGGAAAATGGACTTGATCATAACTGAAAAAGAAATATTGTGATTCAGATCTTATCCGTTTGCAACAGCTCCATGACCTTAGCATCCGCCTTGGCTCTTATCTCCGGTGTGATGCTATCCTTCACGATTTTCAGGACAAGTCCCATCACAGCTACATCGTCAGTAAAGCCGATCACCGGAAGAAGACCTTCCGGTATCAGGTCGAACGGCAGAATAAAATAGCCTAAAGCACCTATGATATAAGCCTTATGTTGTAACGAAACATCTTTATCGTGCAGCAGATAATAAAGCTGGAAGACAGGACGTATCACCGTCGCACCGACTTTCTTTGCAACCCGTTGTACTTTTTGCCAGAATTTATTTTCAGAATAGTATGTGCCATACTTTTCCACTTCATAAACCTCTTCAAACGGAACTTCTTCTATCTTTTTTGCATCCATAATGATTCAACTCTTTTATCTGATAACTATATCTTGTATAACTTCCGAACCGGCATAATCGTTCAAGCTCTTCACCAGACGTTCCCGGCACAACACCAATTCACTTCTCAAGACGGAAGAAGTGAGGGAAACATACAGCACTTTGTCTTTTACATATATATTACGAGTGTACTGAGCGACCATCGGCCCCAGTATCTCGCCCCAGGCCCGCATGACACGGATTTCCAGTATCTTTCCCCTCAACTCAGCATTATCCTCGAAAAACTCCCGGATCGCATCGCCCAACGTCTGTGCATTCCGGTGCATCATTCCGCTTCCTCCATCGGTTGCACTTCACCCTGTTCGACCCTGAACAGAGCGTAGCCGTGATTGATCGATTGCAGGATGGCGTCCAAATATTTCCGGTTCGTATCAGTAATGAAAATCTGCCCGAACTGGTCGCCGCTCACCAGCTTGACGATCTGCTCCACCCGGTCGGCATCCAGCTTGTCGAAAATATCGTCCAACAGAAGGATCGGACGCGCTTGCCCCCTGCAGGAAAGAAACACATACTGAGCCAGCTTGAGGGCAATCAGATACGTCTTGTTCTGCCCTTGCGAACCGACACGGCGGATCAGGTGGCCGTTCAACGTCATCTCCAGTTCATCCTTGTGAATGCCGGTCGAGGTATAACCGAGTATGCGGTCACGTTCCCGATTGGCAGCCAGCATATCCGCCAGGCTCCCCTTCTCCAACTGGGAGATATACTGCAAACCGACCTGTTCGGTCGAACGGCAGATCGTCTGGTAATATTCGTTGAAGATCGGGATAAAATCATTCACCAACATCTGCCGCTTCTCGTACACCATCCGGCCGTACATGTCCAGCTGCATTTCCAGCACTTCATAAAGGGAAGCGTCGATACACTGGTCCTTCAACAGCGAATTCCGCTGAAGCAAGGCTTTATTATATTGTATCAACGCATGCAGATAAGGCTTGTCCTGCTGCGAAATAATCACATCAAGAAAGCGGCGACGTTCTTCGCTCCCGCCTTGTATCAGTTCCGAATCGGCTGGCGAAACCATCACTAATGGCAACAGACCGATATGCTCCGACAGTTTGTCATACTCTTTTTTATTCCGCTTGAACTGTTTCCGCTGCCGGCGACGGATAGCACAAAAGATCTCCTCTTCACGCCCCTCATAGTCATAGTTACCTTGCAACACGCACATATCCTGACCGTTGTTGATCAGCTGGGAATCGGGCGTATTGATATGGCTTTTGCAAAAAGAGAGATAATGAACGGCATCCAACAGATTGGTCTTTCCCATTCCGTTATTCCCGAAAAAACAATTTATTTCGGGAGAGAAAGAAACTTCTGCCTGGAGAATGTTTTATAATTGAGTATAGAAAGCTTTTTAAGTATCATCCACGCTATATTAGTTGCACAAAATTAAAAAATATACTTCTAAGTATAGATTTTCTCAGTAAAAAAAACTACTTTTGCGACTTGAATTGCCACAGGCATAAAACAATGATAAAATAATAACAACTATAAAACATTATGGCTACTAAGGAAAAAGACACCAACAAAGAGTTAGAGGTCGAAGAAATTGTTTCGAGATCGGAGCAGTTCATTGAAAACAATTCAAAGAAAATCATTTATGGTATTATAGCACTTGCTCTCGTTGTTGGAGCTGTTTTGGGTATCAAGCACGGATATTTGATTCCGCAGGAGAAAAAAGCCGCAGCAGCTATGTTCAAAGGCGAACAATATTTTGCAAAAGACTCTTTCAACCTGGCACTGAACGGAAACGGTGCGGATTATGAAGGATTCGAAGCTATCATCGACCAATACGGAAGCACATCGGCCGGTAACTTGGCAAAGGCTTATGCCGGTATCTGCTATTTCAAGATGGGCGACAATGAAAAAGCATTGGATCTGCTGAAATCTTTCAGCGGCAGCGACGACATGATCTCGCCGGCTATCACGGGCCTGATCGGTGACTGCTATGTAAATATGGGCAACGTAAAAGAAGGTATCAGCTATTTCGAAAAAGCAGCCAAGCAGGCAAGCAACGAAGTGATCAGCCCGACTTACCTGAAGAAAGCCGGTATCGCTTATGAAAGCCTGAAACAATATGGTGATGCCGTTAAGGCATACACGACGATTAAGGAAAAATACTTCAATTCAATGGAAGCTTCCGATATCGACAAATATATCACCCGTGCTTCGGCATTGAACAAATAACGTATACACATTATTATAATCATATAAGAGGATGTCTCGTCAAACAAGGCATCCTCTTCTTTTAAGAACAAAAAATATGGCAACAGCTTATCAGAATTTATCGGAATACGACTTTAACAGTGTTCCTGACGGATCGGAAGTGACTGTCGGAATCGTCGTAGCGGAATGGAACAAGCACATCACCGAAAAGCTATTGGAAGGCGCCTGCAACACATTGGAAAAACATGGCGTCAAAGCGAAAACATATTTGTAAAACGAGTACCAGGCAGTTTCGAACTGACTTTTGGCGCAAAAAAAATGGCTGAAACAAAAGAAGTGGATGCCGTTATCGTTTTGGGCTGCGTCGTAAGAGGCGATACTCCTCATTTCGATTATGTCTGTTCTGGCGTTACGCAGGGCATTACAGAATTAAATCTTATGTACGATATTCCATTCATTTTCGGCTTGTTAACGACAGACACTATGCAACAGTCCGAAGACCGTGCAGGTGGCAAGTACGGAAACAAAGGAGATGAAGCGGCAGTAACCGCTCTTAAAATGGTAAATTTTTCTGCCTAAACGCTTGCAGGTTTCAAAAATAATCGTACCTTTGCACTGCAATTGAAAATAACGGGGGCAGTTACCAGAGTGGCCAAATGGGGCTGACTGTAACTCAGCTGGCTTTCGCTTCGGTGGTTCGAATCCATCACTGCCCACAAAAAAAAGACTTGAAAGAAAATCTTTCAGGTCTTTTTTGTTTTTATACTCACTTCATAGCCTCATAACTTTCATTCCGTCCTTCACCTGAAAGGTTTCATTTTTGGGCAGGTGCAAATCATTTTCAACAGAATCTCGACCCCTTGGATTAAAATAAAAAAGTCTTTGATTCACAATGAACCAAAGACTTTTGTTTCTGGCGGTCCGGACGGGACTCGAACCCGCGACCCCATGCGTGACAGGCATGTATTCTAACCAGCTGAACTACCGAACCATAACTTTTATCCTGCAATCTCTCTCGATTGCGATGCAAAGGTATATATTATTTTGAATCTTGCAATAGTTTCACGGCAAAAATTTACGTCGGATAGATTATTTTTCTACTTTTGCCTTTCATATAAATAATAACAATCATGAAGAATACTCCGGTAGATTATCAGACAGCCAGAAAGATTATAGATGGCTACGGACTTCCCGATTTCGGGAAAGCGACGATCCGCGAGGTCGTTGCCATATCCACACAACTTGAACAAGAGACTAAAACAGAATTTATCCATATGGAAATGGGTGTTCCCGGACTGAAAGCAGCCCAAGTCGGTGTCGATGCCGAGATCAAAGCTCTTCAAGATGGCGTCGCCTCTATCTATCCGAATATCAATGGCACATCCGATGTAAAAGCGGAAGCATCTCGTTTTATCAAGGCATTTATCGATATCGATATTGCGCCGGAAGGCTGCGTTCCCGTAACCGGCTCCATGCAGGGGACATATGCATCGTTTCTCGTTTGCGGACAATGTACGCCGGGAAAGGACACGATTCTCTTTATCGATCCGGGGTTCCCTGTCCAGAAGCAGCAGATCACAGTCATGGGCTATAGATACGAATCGTTCGACGTGTACGAATACCGGGGCGAAAAACTCCGGGACATACTGGAACAATATCTCTCCAAAGGCAACATCGCAGCCATGATCTACTCCAATCCCAACAATCCGGCCTGGTTCTGCCTGACGGAAGAAGAGCTGAAGATCATCGGAGACATGGCAAACAAATATGACACGATCGTGATCGAAGACCTGGCCTACTTCGCTATGGACTTCCGGAAACCGTTGGGAAAGCCGTTTGAAGCACCTTTCCAGGCAACAGTTGCCCGTTATACGGATAATTACATTTTGCAGATTTCGGGATCAAAAGCATTCAGCTATGCCGGCCAGCGTATTGGGGTCACGGCAATCTCCGACAAACTATATCACCGAGCCTATCCCGGACTGACACAGCGCTACGGAGGAGGAACGTTCGGAACTGTATACATTCACCGCGTATTATATGCCCTGTCGTCCGGCACGAGCCATTCGGCGCAGTTCGCATTGGCAGCCATGTTCAAAGCTGCGGCAGACGGAACGTTCGATTTTATTTCGGAAGTAAAAGAATACGGACGCCGAGCAGAAAGATTAAAAAAGATCTTTACCGATTATGGTTTCCGGATCTCTACGACCATGACCTAGACGAACCGATCGCAGACGGATTTTATTTCACGATCGCCTATCCGGGAATGACAGGAGGAGAACTGATGGAAGAACTTATTTATTACGGTGTAAGCGCCATTTCATTAAGCACGACAGGTAGTAACCAAGAAGGCCTACGCGCTTGTACATCTTTTATCAAACCGCATCAATATGCCCTGCTCGAAGAGCGCCTGAAGCTATTCAAAGAGAATCACACCGCATAATTAACACAGGCCGGGCTTTTATTTATGACTCATTAACATGAAAGCTCGGCTTTTCATTTGTTTGTTTAAACCAAAAGCTATATATTGTCGCTGTTTTATTAACCAGCAAGTATCCTCTGTCATGGCAATGTATAACAACATATTCAAGATAACTCATAATGACGTGCTTCCGGCCCAAGGAAGCATCTTGATATCAGAACCTTTTTTACAAGACGCCTACTTCCAACGTTCCGTCGTACTATTGGTAGAACATACTCAGGAGGGTTCGATGGGCTTTGTATTAAACAAGAAAACAGAGCTATCAGTCAACACCTTTTTTGCCGATTTACAGGGATTTCCGGAAATGCCGATCTATTTAGGCGGTCCAGTCAGTGCCAACCGCCTGTTCTTCATTCATTCTTTAGGAGATCTAATCATCCCTAACTCCCTTAAGATAAACGACCACCTCTATTTCGACGGCGATTTCAGCGCATTGATACATTATATCCAGAACGGACACTCTGTCGACGGGAAAGTGAAATTTTTCTTAGGCTACTCCGGGTGGCAGGAAGGACAACTGCACAATGAAATAGATCAAAATTCATGGGTCGTAAGTCATGCATCCAACCGGAATGTGCTACTTGCCGAAGGTGAAGGCTTCTGGAAAAAATCGCTCGAATCGCTCGGAAGCCAATATGAAACGTGGACCAAATACCCGAAAGAACCCTCGCTGAACTAGAGATTTATGATTTACATGTCGATAATAAATTATAAATCACAAATTCCTCTCATTGATTTTCTGCATCGTCAAGACGTCCGAATAACCATTTTTAGTCGTTATCCAGTCTGTCAGTATACCTGTCACGGTAAAGCCGCAACGGGCAAAAAGGGCTTTGCTGGGTTCGTTACCTATCGGGATATGCACAAAGAGTTGATGCAACTTCAAATAAGAAAAAGCATATTCAGCCAATAACTCCAGCGCTTCTGTCGCCAGTCCGTTCTTCTGGTAAAGCGGATCGACCAGTATGCCGACTCCCGCCCTGCGATGATGCGGATCGAAATCATACAAATCCAGCATACCGACCGTTGCGCCCGTGGAACAAAGGTCGATCATCAGGCGCAATTGCTTCAAATCAAATATACCCCGGTGAGATTCTGCTATATATTCTTTCAACAGATAGCGGGAATAAGGCGCCAACGTGTTCCCAATCTCCCACCATTCGGGATTATTTTCCCACGAATAGAGCAATTCCAAATCTTCCGGTTCCGGGGCGCGAAGGCAGACTGTCTTGTTTTGAAGTAAGTTCATTTTTTATTGACAATTAACAATTGACAATTAACAATAAGAAATCGCTCAACGCAATTTTCAATTGTCAATTATCAATTCTCCATTAATAACTATATGATAGTTGATCCTTTTATCGGCCACCTTGTCCATCAATAAGAGCATCTGCTCGAAACGGACATCCGGGTAGCAGAATACCAATCGGTAAAGCGCTTCATCTGATTGCGACGACAGATAGCATCCATCACACGCTCTTCATTCAGATTCCAAAGATTGACATATTCCAGATCTGGCATCCGTTTCACACAGGCTGCTTTCACCTTTTCAAACTCTTCTTCCCGACAAAGCACCAGTAGGCGACGATGTTTCGCCCGGGGTTTTCGTTTCAACCCCAACATACCGCCGGCAACGGAAAGGGATGCTTTCAACAGAACAGCCAAACGGATGAGCATGCTCATCAGCCAACCGGAATGCGGATAATATTTCCGGTAGAATATCAGCATGGCCCCATAAAAGGCTTTCACATATTTGATATCGCCATGCTTCGTGCTCTCTCCTTTATAATGAAGGATACGTTCAGGAATATAATAATTCACATAGCCTCCCTGCACGATCCGGTAAGACAGATCGATATCTTCGCCATACATAAAGAAAGACTCATCCAACAGTCCCACTTTATCTAGCGCCTTACGGCGAAGAAGCATGAAAGCGCCCGCCAGAACTTCGACCTTATGCTGCTTCTCCTTATTCAAATACGGCAGGCTGTAACGGGCAAACAGGCGTGAAGAAGGAAACAATTTCGACAATCCGAATATCTTGCAAAAAGACACCCAAGGAGAGGGAAAACTCCGTTTACTCTCCGCCAAGAAAACACCGTGCCCGTCCAACATCTTCACCCCGATTCCTCCCGCCTCCGGGTGTTCGTCCATAAAGAAACAAAGAGAACGCACGCTTTCTTCGCCTATCACAGTATCGGGGTTCAGCAGAAGGACATATTCTCCGCTACTGATCCGGATCGCCTGGTTATTCGCTTTGGCAAACCCCGGATTATCCTTATTCTCGATAAAAGTGACTTCCGGAAAACGCGGGCGAAGATATTCGACCGAACCGTCGGCCGAATGATTATCGACAACCAGTACTTCCGCCTCCATCCCTGCTATGGCAGCACGCACGGAACAGAGACACTGTTCGAGAAAATATTTTACGTTGTAGTTAACAATTATAATTGAGAGTTTCATGGGGATTTATGATTTATCAATGCTGCGTAAATCTTAAATTATAACTCTGTTATAGTTTGATGGAGTCGTTGAAGCTGGTGCGGTTCACGATGGAACGCCCCAACGTTATCTCATCGGCATATTCGATTTCGTCGCCAATAGAGACACCGCGGGCGATGACCGATATCTTCACATCATAGGAAGAAAGCTTGCGGTAGATGAAAAAATTCGTCGTGTCGCCCTCCATCGTCGTACTGAGTGCCAGAACGACTTCCTTCACTTCTCCTCCGGCAACCCGCTGTACCAAGCTGTCGATCTGCAAATCACCTGGACCTATCCCGTCCATCGGCGAAATAATACCGCCCAAGACATGATAAACACCGCGGAACTGCCCCGTGTTTTCGATCGCCATCACTTCCTTGATATTCTCGACCACGCAGATCGTAGAATGATCACGCTGGCAGTCGACACAGATAGCACACACGTCATCGTCGCATATATTATGGCAGACCTTACAATATTTGACATCACGACGAAGTGCCAACAGCGCGGACGCAAACCCTTCCGTGTAACCGACATCACGGCGAAGCATATGGAGCGCCAGCCTGAGTGCTGTTTTCCGCCCCACTCCCGGCAATGACGACAATTCGTTCACTGCATTTTCCAATAAGACTGATGGATATTTTTGATTCATTCGTTTGTTTATCTTCTTCCACCGCAAAGATAAGTAAAATCTCCCTTATATATTGGCTTTTTCTCTATATTGCATAAGTTGTCCGCTTAATGGCAAACGATCGTCCGCCACCAAGCGGACAACTTATAAGATGAAATTCTACCGTCAAATGTTCCTATACCGGCAGCTACTTCCTCATAAACAATGCACTTGTTTCTTACCAAGAATAATGTAGCTTTGCGATGATATATCCGATAATTCTAACTAAATATAAACACCGTGAAGAAAGAAGATGAAGAAAAGGTGAGCGGGCTACCGGAAAACGCCTACAGAGAACCGAAAGAAGGTGAGGTATATAAACCCATCCTATCACCCGACAAACAGTATCGGGAAGTAACCCCTTGGTCCGTATTCTGGGGACTCGTCATGGCCGTCCTGTTCAGTGCGGCAGCGGCTTTCCTCGGACTGAAAGTTGGACAGGTATTCGAAGCCGCCATCCCGATCGCGATCATAGCAGTCGGATTATCCAGCGGGTTCAAACGTAAAAACGCGCTGGGCGAAAATGTCATTATCCAGTCCATCGGGGCAAACAGCGGCGTGATCGTGGCAGGCGCCATATTTACGCTGCCCGCCCTTTACATCTTGCAGGACAAGTATCCAGAGATCACGATCAATTTCTTCGAAGTATTCATGAGTTCGCTCTTGGGCGGCATCCTCGGTATCCTGCTCCTGATCCCGTTCCGGAAGTATTTCGTATCGACCATGCACGGCAAATATCCATTCCCGGAAGCGACTGCCACCACACAGGTATTGGTGTCCGGCGAGAAGGGAGGCAACCAGGCAAAGCCGCTTATCTATGCGGGTCTGGTCGGAGGTCTGTACGACTTCATCATCGCGACTTTCGGCTGGTGGAGCGAGACAGTCAGCACGCGCATCGTCGGTGTCGGCGAGATGCTGGCTGACAAGGCAAAAGTCGTGTTCAAGGTGAATACCGGTGCAGCAGTGTTGGGTTTGGGCTATATCATCGGATTGAAATATTCGGCCATTATCTGTGCCGGCTCATTCCTAGTATGGTTGGTAATCATCCCGTTGATGTCTGCCATTTTCGGCTCCGAAGTACTGACATTCGGCAATGACGCCATTACGCAGACGGTAGGAAGCATGAGTGCGGAAGAGATTTTCACCACCTACGCCCGCCACATCGGTATCGGAGGCATTGCGACTGCCGGTGTGATCGGGATCATCAATTCATGGGGGATCATCAAAGGAGCCGTAGGGTTGGCAGCCAAAGAGCTGAAAGGAAAAACGGGAATCGTGCAAACGGAAGAGATCCGTACACAGAAAGACCTTTCGATGAAAGTGATCGCTATCGGCATCTTCGCAACGTTGATCGTGACGTACCTGTTTTTTCACTTCGGCGTGCTGGACAACTGGTACTACGCGTTGATCGGGCTGTTGATCGTCGGTATAATCGCTTTCCTTTTCACAACCGTTGCCGCCAATGCGATTGCCATCGTCGGGACAATCCCGTATCAGGCATGACATTGATGACCTTGATCTTGGCATCTATTATTCTGGTTGCCGTCGGGCTGAAAGGGACAGCCGGCATGGTATCGGCACTGATTATAGGAGGTGTGGTATGTACGGCGCTTTCCATGGCCGGCGGTTTTATCACAGATCTGAAGATCGGATATTGGATCGGCAGCACACCAGCCAAGCAGGAAAGTTGGAAATTCCTCGGAACCCTGGTATCGGCAGCAACTGTAGGCGGTGTAATCCTGATCCTGAATCAGACATACGGTTTCACAAGCGGGCAACTCGCCGCTCCGCAAGCCAATGCAATGGCGGCGGTTATCGAGCCATTGATGAGTGGCTCGGGCGCTCCCTGGGCACTGTATGCCATAGGAGCCGTACTGGCCATCATCCTAAACTTCTGTAAAATTCCGGCATTGGCATTTGCATTAGGCATGTTCATTCCGCTGGAGTTGAACACGCCGTTGCTGATCGGAGCGCCATCAGCTGGTATGTAGGAAACCGTAGCAAAGACCAAGCTCTGAACAGTGTACGTCTGGAAAAAGGAACTCTGCTGGCATCCGGTTTCATCGCAGGCGGAGCCTTGATGGGAGTCGTCAGCGCAGCCATGCGTTTCGCCGGCATCAACCTAGTCGATATCAAATGGATGGAAAGTAATTCAGCCGGGGTACTGGCCATCGTGATGTACATCCTGCTAATCGCCTACTTGGCAATTAGTTCGTTAAAAGCAAAGGAAGAAAAATAATAATAATTTCAGATTTATGAATTATGCGTCGATAATAAATCATAAATCTGAAATCATAAATCATAAAAGCATTGGAAGCACCAGTAGTCAACGTCGGCATTATGACAGAAAAGGCCGTTTCGTTTGTATTTCATGGAGAGTATGTACATACGGAAACCGGAAAGTTCCTGACTGGGGAACAACGCGCGTTATTTGTAAACGGCAATATCGTTTACAACGGGAGGTTGTTTAAAGAAATATTCTTTGAACCGGCTTCCCCTTCCTCGTCTTTCGAATTGAAGGCAGTCACCATAGGCCGTAACTTCCATTGGCAACGGCAAGAAGACCAATGTTTCAAAGGGGCTTTCAACCTGGTGACTGGCGAAAATGGAATTGTAGTCATCAACCAAGTGGATGTGGAAGAATATCTGACCAGCGTCATTTCTTCAGAAATGAGCGCGCAGGCTTCGAAGGAACTGTTAAAGGCACATGCCGTCATTTCACGCAGCTGGCTGCTCGCACAGATCGAAAAGAACTTCCGCCTGGGAAGGAAAGAGGAGAAGCAGCAAAACTGTTACCGGGATAACGAGCAACTGATACGCTGGTACGACCGCGAAGACCATAACATTTTCGATGTCTGTGCCGACGACCATTGTCAGCGCTACCAAGGAATTACCCGTGCTTCCAACCCGATCGTCCAAGAGGTGATCCACGAGACAAGGGGAGAAATACTGGTGAATGGCGAAACGATCTGCGATGCCCGCTTTTCCAAATGTTGCGGAGGTGTGACGGAACAGTTCGAACATTGCTGGGAACCGATCCCCCATTCTTACCTGACAGCATTGAGGGACAGTCGGGAAACAACTTTTCCGGACCTCACTCAGGAAGAAGAGGCCCGGAAATGGATTCACTCTGCTCCTAACGCTTTTTGCAATACAGCCGACAAAAAGATCCTCTGCCAAGTGTTGAACAACTACGATCAGGAGACGACAGATTTTTATCGCTGGAAAGTATTCTACAAGCAGGAAGAATTAGCCGAACTGATCCATCGTAAAAGCGGTATTGATTTCGGTCAGATTCTGGATTTGGTTCCCGTCAACCGAGGAACTTCCGGCCGTATTGAAATGCTGAAGATTGTCGGGACACATCGGACCTTTACCATCGGCAAAGAATTGGAGATACGCCGGACCTTGTCCGAAACACATCTGTACAGCTCGGCTTTTGTCGTGGACAAAGAAGATATACAATTCGATATCCCCGGACGTTTCGTCCTGACCGGCGCCGGTTGGGGACATGGCGTAGGGCTATGCCAGATCGGGGCCGCCATGATGGCAGGCGAAGGATATGATTACCGGCAGATTCTCTCCCATTACTTTTCTGGAGCTTCTATTGAAAAACGATATTGAGGGATTTCAGATTTATGATTTATCATCGACACATAAATCAAAAAGGCTGCATATCCGAAGATCGCAGCCTTTTCTTTATTGTGTTTACCTATTTGTCTCCGGTTTTGTAAACCGGTCGCCTTGACTCTCCCGAGCTCCAGCTGATACAAAGGAACAAGAAATTAATAACATACGCAAAACAAAATATACAAAAAGCCCAAATTTTCCTACGAAAACAAAAATTTCACCGATGAATCGAGAAATATTACAGATCGTTTTCATTTTTTATCCGCATCTTTGCCTAAAATTAAGAACAAATCATGAATAGCTATATCATCCTCTTTATTATAGTCGCTTATTTCGGAATCCTTCTACTGATTGCCTGGATCACAGGGCGGAAGAGCTCAAGCAATGAAGCGTTTTTCCTTGGTAACCGTAAATCACCTTGGTACATCGTATCAATCGGAATGGTCGGGACATCGCTTTCAGGTGTCACATTCGTTTCTGTTCCGGGGATGGTACGCAGCATAGACATGACCTATATGCAGACGGTTTTAGGGTTCTTTTTTGGATATATACTGATTGCCAAAGTGTTACTACCACTTTATTATAAGCTGCAACTAACTTCCATCTATTCGTATTTGGATGACCGGATCGGGCAGCATAGTTATAAAACAGGGGCTTCCTTTTTCCTTCTGTCCAAGATCGTAGGGGCGGCGGCGAGGCTCTATTTAGTTGTGTTGATCCTGCAACATTATGTTTTCGCGTACTGGAACATATCTTTCGCCGTAACAGTCGTTATCAGTATTTTCCTAGTCTGGCTCTACACCTATCGGGGTGGTATCAAAACAATCATCTGGACAGACACACTTCAGGCGTTATGCCTAGTCGCCATGCTAATCGTAATTATCTGGCAGGTGAAAGACAAGATGCAACTGGATTTTGCAGGCATGGTGCAGACCTTGCAAGCCAGCCAGCACTTCCGTATCTTCGAGTTCGGAGACTGGTACAGCACACAACATTTCATGAAACAGTTTTTTAGCGGCATCTTTATCACCATCGTAATGACCGGCCTCGATCAAGACATGATGCAGAAAAACCTTTCCTGCAAGAGTTTGAAAGACGCACAAAAGAATATGTACACTTATGGCTTTGCTTTCACACCGGTTAATTTTTTGTTCCTTTCGCTTGGCGTCCTATTGCTGACGCTTGCATCGCAGCAACAGATCGAACTGCCCGCATTGAACGACGATATCCTCCCAATGTTCTGCACCTCCGGCATATTGGGACATTCGATCCTGATCTTCTTCACAATCGGTATCATCGCGGCAGCGTTCAGCAGTGCAGATTCTGCCTTGACAGCCCTTACGACCTCTTTCTGCATTGACATTTTAGGGGTCGAAAAGGAAAAGGCACAATCTGCCAAACGTACCCGATTGGTAGTCCATTTAATGATCTCCATCCTTTTTGCTATCATCATACTTGCATTTAAGGCAATCAATAACCGGAGCGTGATCGATGCCATTTATATGATCGCGTCCTATACATACGGTCCGCTACTCGGCCTTTTTGTATTCGGGTTATTTACAAAAAAACATCCTCGTGACAAATTTGTTCCTTACATTTGTATCGTCTCTCCTTTGCTCTGTTTCCTGACAGATTATTTAGTGAAACAGCATACGGGATATGCTTTCGGCTATGAGATGTTGATGCTAAACGGGGCTATCACGTTTGGGGGATTGTGGCTTAGTTCAATTGGCAATGGACAATTGACAATTAGAAAAAAGAGTATTAACACATGACAAGCGACGATGGCAAGAGACATTCAATTGTCAATTGTCAATTGTCTATTTAAAACACCGTTTCAATGGAAATCAAAAGTGCAGAATTTGTTATCAGTAACACAAACGTAAAAAAATGTCCCACAGGTGACTTGCCGGAATACGCTTTTATCGGGCGTAGCAATGTTGGCAAATCCTCCCTCATTAATATGCTAACTGGAAAAAAAGGGCTTGCCATGACCTCACAGAAACCGGGAAAAACGTTGCTTATCAACATTTCCTCATCAACGGACAATGGTATTTGGTCGATCTCCCTGGCTATGGTTTTGCCCAGCGGGGAAAAGAGGGACGCGAAAATATCCAACGGATCATCGAAGATTATATCTTGGAACGCGAACAACTCACGAATCTGTTTGTCCTGATCGACTGTCGCCACGAACCGCAAAAGATCGACTTGGAGTTTATGGAATGGCTCGGGGAAAACGAAATCCCCTTTTCTCTCATCTTCACAAAGATCGACAAAATCAGTAAAGGTCGTTTGCAGGAAAACCTGAAAGTCTACCAGACGAAATTATTAGAATCATGGGAAGAACTTCCCCCCATCCTCCTCTCCTCTTCCGAGAAGAAAGAAGGAAGGGATAAAATCCTTAATTACATCGACGAGATCAATAAAAGTCTATAGAATTTAGAACGCTCAATCGCAACTTGGGGTGATAAGAGGTACGGGTGGTATGGAAATCGCCAACAACTTTACCGAAGCCGGCATAGCTATACCAGCTTCGAGGGGGCAACACCCCGCTGAGTACAGTTGACCAGCCACCGTACTACTATCTCCACGCTTTAACGGTCCCATCAAGTCAATTTGCTATGAAATAATTTCTTTCCTGCTGAAAAAGAGCTACATTTGTGAATATTACAAAACCAAAATAAGTAAAGGTATGAATACATTGAATTTACAAGGAGAACAGCTCGAACTGTTCAACCAGATAGCCAGTCTTGACAACGAAAGTTTTGCCAAGGTAAAAAAGAATGTCAAAAGGCTTATCCACGATCTCCAACGAGGAAAGATGGAATCGGACAGCAAGAAAAGAAGCACGAGCAATCTATGCCTGGCATAAGAAAAATATAGGAATAAATACAGCGGACAAATTCGTCAACGGGATTCTGACAAATGATCGAAATAAAAAAGTCCGGTAAAGACACCAAACCCTTACCGGACTTTTCTTTTTTCACCGTTTAATAGCTGATTTTACACCCCACAAAATAACTGCGCGGCATTCCGGGACCGTAGATATATTTGGAGTCACGGTCCTTGCCTTGATCGAAATCACTCTGATAGGCCTCGAATATGTTTTGTACTCCGGCATTCACCTGCAAAGTCACCGATTTATACAAAGGAAAGTCGTAAGCGACCTTCATATTCAAATCAAAGAAATCAGGTGTTTTCTCTTCCCGGTCTTCCGGAATATAGCCGGCCAAATGTTGAACCAGCATGGTTCCCGTATAAGTATCAGTGAAAGAAATAGCCAGACGTTTGACCGGAGTAAAGGTGGAGGAAAAATAACCGTACACATCCGGCGTACGGAACATTTTTTTCTGTGCCGGCAGATCCGGGTTTGTCTCACTCCAAGTAACGGCTTCTTTATAACGGCTGCGCTGGATGGTGGCACCCGCCTGAAGTTGCAGCCAGGCATACGCCATCTTTCCTTCCAAATTGACTCCCATCACGCGGCTCCATCCTTATTGCGACGTTCCATAATCAGGTTTCCCTGATCGTCATGCCCTTTTTCTTGCAAGAAGAACACATCGCTCAGATCCGTATAAAAACCTTCCACCAACAGGTTCAACTGAACCGGACCGAAACGATGATAGAAATCTGCCGAGGCACTGATACTCTTGGACTTCTCCTCTTTCAAGTCCTCAGCAAGCTGGATAATCGCCACTTCACCACCGACGGCCGCCACATGCAAATCTTCGTCAAACGCCTGCGGAGCACGGAAACCGCTCGAATAAGATAAACGAAGATTGATGTCCTCGGTCGGATTGAAACGGACATTCGCACGCGGACTAAAGATCAGATGATCGATCAGATTATGTTTGTCGAAACGACCGCCGATCAGAAAGCTCCATTTCTCATTCTTCCACTCGTTCTGCAAAAACAGGCTACCGATATGAACCGTCTGGTCCACGATACGATTATATCCTAACATTTCGTCCTTTAGCTCGTCAAAATTATATTCCAGGCCACCGGTAAATTCTGCTGGCATAAACAAACATTTATCAACCGAATAGGAATACTGCGAACCGGCAACAACCGTCATGTCCGTCGTATGCCCGTATGCATCCGGATTACGATTAGTCCCGTAATAACTCTTCCGGTTCGTATGCTGCGCAGAAGTATAGACGTTCAGGCGATGTTTATAATCTTTGGAGAACAGATCGAACTTCAGACCACCGCCATTGATACTGTGATCTGTCTGTTCTGCCACCCACGCTTCATGAGGCGGTCGGTTAATCTGGTCGCCACCACGACGATATTCGCTTATATTATGATATTCGAAACCCAGTTTAGATAGGTGCTTGTCTTCAGATAAGAACGGAAACCGACTGTTCGGGCTTCCAACTGGCCAAGTTCGGAGAAGCCGTCTCCGTCATGATCGTAAGCTGAACGATGACGGCTCTGCCCGAAAAGATAGACGCCGGCTTTATGGTCGTCTGTCACCAAAGAAGCATTCAAGGTCGTGTTATTGTCCGGGCGACTTCCTCCGATCATCGTCAGCGAATGGGCAATCTGGCTGAGTTGCGCAAAGCTCTTTTGTAATGATATTGATCGTACCTGCAATCGCCGAAGAACCAAAAAGAGCGGAACCGCCACCACGCATGATCTCGACACGCTCGATCATATTGGCCGGAATCTGTTCGAGGCCGTACACACCCGTCAGTGCACTGAATATGGGACGACTATCCACCAATATCTGCGTGTAAGGACCTTCCAGTCCATTGATACGCACCTGTTGGAAACCGCAGTTCTGGCAATTGTTTTCCACCCGCACGCCCGGCTGGAAGTTCAGCCCGTCGGCAAGCGAAGTGGCATGCGTCGTCTCGAACATTTTCGAATCCAGCACGTTCACAAGCGACGGAGCCATACGCCGAGTCGTCTCGTTCCGGTTGGCCGAAACCACGACTCCATCCAAAGACAAGGCTTCTTCTTCCACCTCAAAGTTAATTTCCAGCGTCCTACCTTTTTTCAACATCACGGGCGTCTCGATCGTTTTATAGCCATCGTCTTCATCACGACCGTAAACTCTCCTTCCGGCAGGTTCTTCAGATAATAATGCCCCGTGCCGTCAGTCGAAGTCCCGATAGTCGTCCCTTTCAAAAAGATCGTAATAAAGGACAAATGTTCGCCGGTTTTCCGGTCCACCACATGACCGACAATGTTCGCGTCCGATGGATTCAAGCAGGACCCTCCTCCGCCCGCGCGATCGTAAAGGCACAGCACAGACACAGTATAAGTATAATAATTTTATTCATTTCGTTTGTTTTGATAAAATAATGATTAAAAAACAAATACACACCTTATGCATCTGCCGCTGGAAAGCCTTGCAGACAACAGCTGTTTCCATTGCACGAAAATTTTGTTTCATGCAATGGAAAATAAAGTTTCCTACCAGGGAAAATAAAGTTTCACCTATATGAAACAAACTGAAACTTTATTTTTACTATCTTTCAGAAGGTGAAAGCTTTTTGATACTCCACTAACGGACAGACGCTATTTTATCAGACAAAAGGAGGAGCGCGGAGAGACAGTTTCCCTAAGACAGGGACCAAATAATCCGGATAGACCGGATTATCAATTATTTTATAATTCGGTGTAACATAAATTTGTAGAAGCAGCGAATGGATGGCTCCATCCTGCACATGAACAGTCGTCAGCAAATGGAACAACTGGATTTCCGAAAGAGACGAGTGATGATGGTAGGTGCCATCTGCCGCTCTCTCGAATGGATGCGAATGGACAATCGTCGTGCCATTCTCGACATGGACGTGCATAAATAAAGAAATACTACTGTAGTACACTATAAAAAGTGCCGGCAGCAGCCATTTCATATATTTAGCCATTGTCTGTTTCACATTCCCCCCCCTATTAAATTAAAGGTGCGAAGATAAAACAAATAGCCGAGACCAGCAAACACACAAAATTCGAGCAACTAAATGTAAGCGACCGACACCATATTCATAATAATTTGTTACTTTTGTGTGCAATTTTCGAAAGACAAACAACAAATTAAAAACTATAAAATAATCTATGGCTAAGATCACTAAAGAAGAAGCACTTCGCTATCATGCGGAAGGCAAGCCGGGAAAGATAGAAGTCGTTCCCACCAAGCCCTATAGTACCCAGATGGATTTGTCGCTGGCTTATTCGCCCGGCGTTGCCGAACCCTGTCTGGAAATCGAAAAGAATCCGTTGGATGCTTACAAATATACTTCTAAAGGAAACTTGGTTGCCGTTATTTCGAATGGTACCGCCGTATTGGGATTAGGAGATATCGGTCCGTTGGCCGGCAAGCCGGTGATGGAAGGAAAAGGACTGTTGTTCAAGATCTTTGCAGGTATCGACGTATTCGATATCGAAGTGAACGAGAAAGACCCTGACAAATTTATCGAAACGGTAAAGGCCATCGCACCCACTTTCGGAGGCATCAACCTTGAAGATATCAAAGCTCCCGAATGTTTCAAGATCGAAACACGCCTGAAAGAAGAACTGGATATTCCAGTCATGCACGACGACCAGCACGGGACAGCTATCATCTCCGGCGCAGGCTTGATCAACGCGCTGGAGATCGCAGGGAAGAAGATCGAGGACGTGAAGATCGTGGTGAATGGCGCCGGAGCCGCTTCCATCTCTTGCACGAAACTATATATAATGTTGGGGGCAAGGAAGGAAAACATCATCATGTGCGACAGCAAAGGGGTTATCTCCACACATCGCACGGACTTGAACGAATCCAAGAAATTCTTCGCTACCGACCGCGACATCAAGACATTGACGGAAGCCGTCGTCGGAGCTGACGTGTTCTTAGGATTATCGGTCGCCAATGTGTTGACTCAAGATATGGTCCGCTCCATGAATACGAACCCGATCGTGTTCGCTTTGGCCAACCCGAATCCGGAAATCTCGTATGCCGATGCAATGGCCTCACGCGACGATATTATTTTTGCCACAGGCCGTTCCGACTATCCGAACCAGATCAATAATGTATTAGGATTCCCTTATATTTTCCGCGGCGCATTGGACACACACGCCAAAGCAATCAACGAAGAGATGAAATTAGCAGCCGTTTACGCAATCGCCGGACTTGCCAAAGAACCGGTTCCCGACGTCGTGAATGCTGCCTACAAACTGAAACGGACGACTTTCGGACGCGATTACATCCTGCCGAAAGCGCTCGACCCGCGACTCCTGACTCGTGTCTCCTGTGCCGTTGCCAAAGCAGCCATTGACTCGGGCGTATCCCGCCGGACGATCACCGACTGGGAAGGATATGCCAACCACTTGCGCGAAATGATGGGATATGACAACAAGCTGCTCCGTTCGTTCACCGATATGGCTAAAGCCAACCCGAAACGGGTGGTATTTGCAGAAGCCAACCACGGCAATATGCTGAAAGCCGCTGCCGAAGCGAAAGCCGAAGGTATCTGCATCCCTATCCTTTTAGGCAACGAAGAACGCCTGCAAAAGATCGCAGCCGAAGAAAATATCAGCCTCGAAGGGATCGAAATCGTCAACCTTCGTCACGACCGCGAGACAGAACGCCGCCATCGTTATGCCAAGATCCTGTCTGAGAAGAAAGCCCGCGAAGGTGTCACGTATGCGGAAGCCTGCGAAAAGATGGTCGACCGCAACGCATTCGGTATGATGATGGTTGCGACAGGCGATGCCGATGCTTTCGTGACAGGCGTTTACAGCCGCTATTCCGAAGTGACCAAAATGGCAGAGCAGATCATCGGTATCCGTCCGTCTTACACACATTTCGGTGCTTTGAATATCCTGACTTGCAAGAAAGGTACGTTCTTTATTGCCGACACGCTGATCAACCGCCATCCGTCGACAGAAGTACTGATCGATATCGCCCGCCTGACTCAAGATGCTGTGAAATTCTTCGCGCACGAACCGGTTATGGCGATGTTGTCCTACTCCAACTTCGGTTCCGACAAGCAGGGTAGCCCGCTGAAGGTCCACGACGCGATCGACTATCTGCACAAAAACTATCCGGACATGATGGTAGATGGAGAAATGCAGGTCAACTTCGCTCTGGACAAGAAACTGCGTGACGACATGTATCCGTTCAACAAGTTGAAAGGCAAAGATGTCAACACGCTGATCTTCCCAAACCTGAGTTCTGCAACAGTGCTTACAAGTTGCTCGACACACTCGGCATCAGCGAAACGATCGGCCCGATCCAGATGGGTTTGAACAAACCGATCCACTTCACCGACGTGGAAAGTTCTACGCGTGACATCCTGAACCTGACGACTGTCGCTGTCGTAGATGCGATCGTACAGGAACAGATCGAAAAAGGAGAATAACTCGATTAAGCTTAATAAAAAAATAGCGATGAGGCATTGAAGTTTCATCGCTATTTTTTGCTATCTGTATACGCTTATCGGAACAACTTCCCATCCTTTTCTCTATCTTTGTCTCCCAAAATTGTTTAGGTATCACATTTATGGCAACTACTACTAAAGAAATGACGGAGGGTGCTCCCCTGCCGCTTATTCTCAATTTCACCTTCCCCCTGTTGCTTGGAAATATATTGCAACAAACCTACTCGCTTGTGGATGCCGCTATCGTTGGAAAATTCTTAGGGATCAATGATCTGGCAGCAATCGGGGCAAGCACTTCGGTCGTATTCCTGATTTTAGGATTTTGCAACGGGTGTTGTTGCGGGTTCGGGATTCCGGTGGCACAGAAATTCGGGGCGAGAGACTACAAGACAATGCGACGGTACGTGACGGTCAGTTTACAATTGGCAGCCCTAATGTCGATCGTCATTGCGGTTCTGACAAGCGTATACTGTGCAGATATCCTGAGAAGTATGCAGACTCCGAAAAATATTTTTCACGGAGCTTACTATTATCTGCTCGTAACGTTTATCGGAGTACCTTGTACGTTCTTCTACAACTTGCTGTCCAGCATCATACGTGCACTCGGCGATAGTAAAACACCATTTTGGTTCCTGCTGTTCTCTACCGTATTGAACATCGTGCTCGACCTGTTCTGCATCCTCGTGTTGGGATGGGGCGTGTTAGGAGCTGGTATCGCCACCGTCGTGTCACAAGGTGTGTCGGCACTTCTCTGTTATTTTTATATGTACAAGCATTTTCCGGTCCTGAAAGGGACGGCTGACGACCACAAATTCCGCTTTCCACTGGCTAAAAATCTTTTATATATCGGAGTACCTATGGGACTTCAATTCTCCATTACGGCAATCGGCAGCATCTTGCTTCAAAGTGCCAATAACGCTTTGGGAACAGCTTGTGTAGCCGCATTCACAGCAGCAATGAGAATCAAGATGTTCTTTATCTGTGCCTTTGAAAGCTTAGGTATAGCGATGGCTACCTATACGGGGCAAAACTACGGAGCCGGAAAACCCGAACGCATCTGGCAGGGGATCAAAGCCAGCTCGCTGCTGATGATGATCTATGCCGTCTTCACTTTTACAATACTGATGTCGGCCTCCGACAAGATATCATTGCTGTTCGTAGACGCTTCGGAAACGGAAATACTTAAAAACACGGTACTCTTCCTACACGTTTCTTGCTATTTCTTTCCGATCTTAGGGCTGCTCTGTATCCTGCGCTACACCATACAAGGCGCAGGATACACCAATCTGGCGATGCTTTCCGGAGTTTCCGAAATGATCGCACGCACACTGGTCAGTATCTATGCCGTACCGATATTCGGATTCTTAGCTGTTTGCTTTGGCGATCCGACCGCCTGGATAGCAGCAGACCTCTTCCTCGTCCCGGCATTCATATATGTCTATCGGAAACTGAAAAAGAGCCTTAAGGAAAATTATGCAATCCCCAACAGTTCGACTTCGAACAGCAGTGTGGAATAACCGGGGATCGGACCGGATGTACGTGTCCCGTAACCTAATGTATACGGGATATAAATCATCCAACGGTCTCCCACATGCATCCGCCGGAGCGCTTCCTGCCATCCTTCGATCACCTGATTGAGGCGGAATGCCTCCGGACATCCCCGTTTCCAGGAATTATCAAACTCGCGTCCGTTGGCCAGCGTTCCACGGTAATGGACAGAGACGACATCCGTCAGTTCCGGTGAAACCACACCGGTCCCTTTCTCTATCTCCTTATACAACACACCACAAGGGAGCTTGACGACTCCCTCACCGGTAGCCACTTCTTCTAAAAACCGTAGATTCTTTTCTTTATATTCTTCTTTCTTTCCCATTGTTATTCTCATTTCATTTCGTGGCAAAGATACAAAGCATCCCACCTATTAAAATAAACAGAAAGAAATAAAAAGAGGCAAACAATTATACGGCAAGTCTGTTCTTTAATGGCTAAATCTAACAAAAAAGTTATGCATATACGTACATGGTGTTATGCTGTGCTTTGCCTGTCCTTGCCGATAACGTTGCCTGCACAGAAAGAGCACAAATACCTGGATCACGCATTACCGGAAGCGTGGCAGGAAAACGACAGTGATTTTCAACAGACATTACCGGTAGACGACCAGTGGTGGAAAAACTTCAACGATCCCACACTGGACTCGCTGATAGAAGTAGCCGTAAAGCAAAATTACTCCGTACTGATGGCAGCAGACCGTATCGCTATGCAAAAGCCAATCTGCGCATACAACAGGGCAGCTATTCGCCGACCCTGGGACTCGCTGCCGGCTGGACCCGGCAACAAAGCAGCGGCCATACGAGCAGCCTGCCGCAGACAACGACCCAATACGGCGATGCCGCCCTGTCCATGAACTGGGAGATCGATGTATTCGGAAGCATCCGCAACCGCGTAAAGGCCCAAAAGGAGAACTTTGCAGCTTCCAAAGAGGACTATAACGCCGTGATGGTCTCCCTTTGCGCACAGGTGGCATCCGCCTATATCAACCTGCGGGAACTGCAACAGGAAGTGGAAGTCGTCAAAAAGAACTGCCTGTCGCAACAAGCGGTCGTCAAGATCACGGAAAAAAGATACGAGACAGGGCTTGTCTCGAAATTGGATGTCGCACAGGCCTTATCCGTCTACTACGACACAAAAGCCTCCCTCCCCATGCTGGAAGCCGGGATCATCCAGTACACAAACGCTTTGGGCGTACTGATGGGACTTTATCCCTGGGACGTCCGGGAAATCATGGAAACACGGAAGCCATTGCCGGAATACATCGAGACAATCGGCATCGGCATTCCCGCAAACCTGCTACTACGCCGGCCGGACATCCGGGCGCTGAACGCCTGGTAAACGCACGGGCGGCATCGCTCGGCGCCTCCAAATCAGACTGGTGGCCGAAAGTTTTCGTCAAAGGGTCGGTGGGATTCGCTTCGCATGATTTGGACAAACTGGTAAATCATAACAGCTTCACCTACGAGATCGCTCCCGCCATCTCCTGGAATTTCTTTCAGGGAACAAAGTTGGCGCAGGCGACACGGCTGGCTAAAGCCCAGCTCGACGAGTCGATCCGGCAATTCAACCAGGATGTACTGACTGCCGTCCAGGAAGTGGACAATGCCATGAATTTCTATAAGAACTCGATCAAGCAGATCGTCGCGCTCCGGGAAGTCGTCAATCAAGGGAAACAAACGTTGGAACTTTCGCTCGACCTCTATAAACAAGGACTTACACCTTTCCAGAATGTCCTGGACGCACAACGTTCTCTCCTCTCCTATGAGAACGAACTGACACAAGCCAGAGGATCGTCCCTCTTGAGCCTGATCCAGCTTTACCAGGCTTTAGGCGGCGGTTGGGAGATTGAGAATTAAAAATTATTCGAATTAAAAAATAAGAGAGATGAAGACTGCTATTAAAATAGGGATGATGGGATTGTCCATCGTCCTGCTTGCCGGGTGTAAAGAGAAAAGTCACCAGACGGAGATGCCGGCCCCTTCCATCAGTGTAGCGACACCGGTCGTGCGAGACATCACGCTCACAAAAGACTATCCAGGCTATTTGAGTTCCGACCGCATGGTCAACCTGGTAGCGCGCGTGAACGGATATCTGCAATCCTCGCAACTCGTGCCGGGCGCAAAAGTAAAGAAAGGCGACCTGATATTCGTGATCGAACCGGAAGTGTACCAAAATAATGTCACCCAGGCGGAAGCCGCGCTAAACACGGCAAAGGCCCAGGTCAAATATGCCCGCAGCAACTACGAACGCATGAAAGAAGCAGCCAAAAGCGGGGCTGTCAGCCAAATACAGGTCTTGCAGGCCGAATCGACCGCAGCGGAAATGGAGCATCCGTGCATAATGCCGAAGCTGCTTTGAAAACAGCCCGGACCAACCTGGGCTATTGCTACATCCGGGCTCCCTACGACGGGCGTGTCACCCGTGCAAGCTATGATGTGGGCAACTATATCAACGGCGCTGTCCAACCCGTCACATTGGCTACATTATACAAAGACGACATCATGTACGCCAACTTCAATATCGAAGACAACCAGTTCATACGGATGAAAATGATTGCCGACCAGAACGATCCGAACGTCAAGATGCCTACCATGTTTCCATACGCCTCGGACAGGACGGACGGCAAAGTTATACCGGGACACTCGACTACCTCTCTCCCAACGTCGACCTGTCGACCGGTACGCTGAACGTCCGCGCCAATCTCGAAAATAAAGACGGCGAATTGAAAAGTGGGCTGTATGTTACAATCACCTTGCCCTACAGCGAACAGAAAGACGCTGTCCTCGTGCGCGACGCCTCTATCGGGACCGACCAGTTGGGAAAATTCCTCTATATAGTGAACGATTCGAATATCGTACGATACCGCCATATCGAACCCGGACAGTTGGTGGACGATACGCTCCGGCAGGTCATCAGCGGTATCCGCCCCGACGAACGGTATGTGACAACCGCCCTGCTGAAAGTCAGAGACGGTATGAGTATTAAGCTATAAAATAAAAAGCTATGGTAAAATTCTTCATAAACAGACCGATATTCGCTACCGTCCTCGCCCTGATCCTGGTGGTAGCCGGATTGGTCACGCTACACATACTTCCCATCGCGCAATATCCGGAAATCACGCCGCCGACCGTACAGGTATCGGCTTTCTACCAGGTGCGGATGCGGAAACAGTAGCGCAGACCGTAGGATTGCCCATCGAACAACAGGTAAACGGTGTAGATGGAATGCTTTATATGAGTTCCAATTCATCCAGTTCCGGAGCCTATTCACTAACCATCACGTTCGCTGTCGGTACGGATATCGACATGGCGACCGTCATGGTGCAGAACCGTGTCAGCATTGCACAAAGCAGTCTGCCGGAAGCCGTGATCGTACAAGGCATCACCACCAAGAAGCAATCGTCCAACATCGTTATGATGCTGACGCTAAGCTCCCGTGACTCCACTTACAGCGGGCTGTACCTGAGCAACTACGCCAGCCTCAACATGACGGACGAACTGACGCGTCTGCCGGGTGTCGGCTCCGTCAGTGTCATGGGAGCCGGAAGCTACAGCATGCGTATATGGCTCGATCCGAACGCCATGCGCATCCGCAACCTCACGCCGGATATGATCTTCCAGGCGATCTCGACACAGAACACACAGGTTTCGGCCGGTTACGTCGGGCAACCGATAGCCAAAGCCGACAATCCGTTCCAATACACACTGACGGTAAAAGGCCGTTTGACGACTCCGGAAGAATTCGGGAACATCATCCTCCGTACGGAAGAGGGCGGCAAGATACTCCGCTTGAAAGATGTCGCCCGTATCGAATTAGGCAGTTCTTCCTACAATGTCACCTCCAAACTGAAAGGACAGCCGAGTGCCGCCATAGCCATTTACCAACTCCCCGGTTCCAATTCGCTGGAAGTGGCCAAAGGGGTACGGGCCAAAATGGAACAGTTGGCAGGCAACCTCCCGGAAGGCGTCGTCTATGATGTGACACTGGACACGACACAGGTAATCAATGCCTCCATCGACGAAGTGCTCGTCACTTTCCTGGAGACGACAGCCCTCGTCATACTGGTTATCTTCCTGTTCCTCCAGAATTTCCGTGCCGTTATCATCCCTGCATCACCATCCCCGTCTCCCTGATCGGAACACTGGCGGTCATGTCGGCCTTAGGATTCTCGATCAATACGTTGACCTTGTTCGGGTTGATCCTGGCCATCGCGATCGTGGTGGATGATGCGATCGTGGTGGTGGAAAACTCGTCGCGGCTGATGGATACGGGGAAATATACCGCCCGTGAAGCCGTGACCGAAGCTATGGGTGAAATTGTCGGCCCGATCGTAGGCGTCGTGCTGGTATTGCTGGCGGTCTTTATCCCGACGACCTTCATCAGCGGTATCTCCGGCCAATTATACAAACAATTTGCCCTGACAATCGCTGCCGCCACCGTCTTAAGCGGGTTCAACTCGCTGACGCTTACGCCGGCCCTGTGCGCCCTGTTCCTGCAAGCGAACAAAGAACCGAAATTCTTTGTATTCAAAGCCTTCAACAAGGTGTTCGGCAAAACCCAGAAAATATATGACGACATCGTCGGCCGCATGCTGAAGAACCCGTTTGTCACGATGGTGATATTCGGGATCATAACGGCCATTGCCATCGTCATGTTTATGCGCTGGCCGACCACTTTCATCCCGAAAGAGGATGACGGTTATTTCCTGATATCCACCCAGCTCCCGCCGGCAGCCAGCCTGAACCGTACGGAAGCAGTCGGAAAGCAGATCGACAAGATCCTCGACAGCTATCCTGAAATCAAGACCTATATCGGAGTAAACGGTTTCTCTATCATGGGTGGCGGCGAACTCTCGAACGCAGGGACCTATTTCGTGATCCTGAAAAACTGGAACGAACGAAAAGGCAAAGAACATACCGCCTCGGCTGTCGTAAACCGTTTCAACCGCGAAGCCTACGGCATCCAGGAAGCACAGATATTCGCAATGGTCCCCCCTGCAATCCCCGGATTGGGAGCTTCGGGAGGCCTGCAACTCCAATTGGAAGACCGTAATAATCTGGGCCCGACGGAGATGCAGCATGCTATCGAAACACTGCAAGCCACGTACCGGAGCAAGCCGCAATTGCTCAGCCTTTCGAGCATGTACCAAGCCAACGTCCCCCAGTATAACCTGGCTATCGACCGCGACAAGGTGCAATTGCTCGGCCTGCAGCTCAACCAGGTTTTCGCGACTCTAAGCTACTATATGGGAGCCGCCTATGTAAACGACTTCGTCGAATTCGGGCGTATCTACCAGGTAAAGATCGAGGCCTACGACCAAGCTCAAAAAGTTATAGACGACGTGTTGCACCTGAGCCTCGAAAACAATTCCGGCAAAATGGTTCCTTTCTCCGCCTTTACGGAAGTGAAGGAGCAGTTGGGACTGGATCAGATCAACCTGTACAATATGTATAAGTCGGCATCCATCACCTGCATAGCCAATCCGAAATATAGTTCCGGCGAAGCGATCCAGGCTATGGAAGAACTCGTACAGGAGCAATTAGGCAATAATTTCGGATATGAATGGACATCCGTCGCTTACCAGGAAACGAAAGCAGGCTCCACCACCATGCTCGTCTTTGCAATGGCTCTTTTGGTCGACTTCCTGGTTCTTTCGGCCCAGTATGAAAGTTGGACAAGCCCAATCGCCGCCATCATGGGACTTCCGATCGCCCTGTTAGGGGCCATTTTGGGTTGTTTCGTCATGGGCGTGCCGGTCAGCATCTATACACAAATCGGTATCATCCTGCTGATCGCCCTCTCTGCGAAGAACGGCATCCTGATTGTCGAATTTGCCCGTGACTACCATAAGGCCGGCAATCCGATACGCGAATCCGCACTCGAAGCCGGCCATGTCCGTCTGCGTCCGATCCTGATACTCATTCGCTATTCGTCTTAGGGGTGATGCCTCTGCTGTTTGCAACAGGAGCCGGAGCGGGAAGCCGTCTATCCTTAGGAGCGGCAGTCGTATTCGGCATGGCGGTAAACACCATTTTTGCAACGATGTTTATCCCCAGCTTCTACGAGTTGATGCAGTTATTCCAGGAAAAGGTATTGGACAAATTCAGCCGGAAACAGAAATAAGCCGGGATACAGGTAACACCGAACATAGGGAGATGTGTCGAATTCACCCTTTGTCACATTGAGGCATAGCCGTCAAGCGCGGGAACAAAGGGGCTTTCGACACATCTTCCTTCTTTTATCAATCGACTTTATATTCTCCTATCTGCTTGAACCCGTTCAGGAAGTCCGTAACAGGCAAACGTTTCTTACCTGCCAACTGAACCGACAGCAGGCGCAGATAGCCGTCTTCCACCGCGATATCGATATAGCTTTTACGGTTGGTCCGGATGGTTCCGACGGGAAGTTCATGTGCGGCAGGGCGCTTCTCTGCCTGATAGATTTTCAGCGCGGTGCGCACGCCCTCCGGAGAAACGATTTCAGTCCAGGCAGCCGGATAAGGAGACAGGCCGCGGATGAAGTCATAAACTTTCACCGGCTGAAGCCAGTCGATACGGCAAGTTTCTTTGAAAATCTTCGGAGCAGGACGGAGTTCGGAAGGATCTTTATAAAATTCTTCCTGAGGAACGGCATCTGTTTTTCCTTCCAACAACAAATCGACGGTTTCCAGTACTAGCCCGGCTCCCATCGTCATCAAGCCGTCATGGACGATCCCCACATCATCCGTATCGGCTATAGGCAAATGCTTCTGGCGGATGATCTTACCTGTGTCGATCTCGTGAGTCAGGAAAAAGGTGGTCGCACCGGTTTCCGTATCTCCGTTGATCACCGCCCAGTTGATAGGAGCTGCCCCCCTGTATTGGGGAAGCAAAGAGGCATGGAGGTTAAACGTTCCCAGACGCGGCATATCCCAGACAACCTCCGGCAGCATACGGAAAGCGACGACGATCTGCAAGTCCGCTTTCAAAGCCCGCAGCTCGGAAAGAAAAGCCTCATCTTTCAACTTTTCGGGCTGGAGTACCGGTAATCCCTTCGATAGGGCATATTGCTTCACCGGGCTTGCCTGTAAGACACTGCCATGACGGCCGACCGGTTTGTCCGGCATCGTAATCACCCCTACTATATTGTATCCGCCTTCAACCAAGGCACGCAGGCTCTCCACCGCAAAATCGGGAGTGCCATATAAACGATTCGTAAATCTTCTTTCTTCATTTTTTAATCTCCTGAAAAGTTTTCAACCAGCACTTCGCGGTATGAATTAAATATTTTCGATTTGGACATAAAGCCGATATACCGTCCTTCCTCGTCTACAACCGGCAGGTTCCAGGCCTTCGTATCGTCAAAGATACGCATGATCTGTTCCATCGGCGTCCCTACCTGGATCTTGGCAGGTGCCGAAACCATGAACTTGGAGACGTGAAACCGATTATATAACTCAGGGCGGAACATAATGTTCCGGATATTGTCCAACAGAACAAGCCCCAACAGGATACCCCGTTCGTCGATAACGGGGAACATATTTCGCCCGCTCTTGGCAATCACCTTCACCATATCTCCCAAGGACATTTCGGGAGAGACAGTCAGGAAGTCGCGCTCGATCACACTGTCGGTATTCAGCAACGTCAACACGGCACGGTCTTTATGATGGGTAAGCAACTCCCCTTTCTGGGCCAGACGCATCGAATAGATACTGTGTGGAAGAAACATCTTGATCGTGATATAGGAGCTCACAGATACGATCATCAGTGGAAGGAAAAGAGCATACCCGCCGGTCAGCTCGGCAATTAGGAAGACACCGGTCAACGGCGCATGCATGACACCGGACATGATACCCGCCATTCCCAACAAGGCGAAGTTCTTCTCCGACAGATACATCGTAAAGGGAAAATAGTTGGACGCATGCGCAAACACGAATCCGGCAATACATCCTAAATACAAACTGGGAGCAAATATACCACCACAACCGCCTCCAGCATCGTCGCGCTCGAAGCAAAAACCTTAAACAACAAGATCAGCGTAAGGAATATCTGCAATCCCCAATAGGTATCGTTCAGACTATAGAACATACTCTTATCCATTATATGGGAGAACTGCCCGTTCAACAAAGACGAAATCGTATCATAACCTTCACCATAGAGCGGAGGAAATATGAAGATCAGCACACTCAGCATGATCCCCCCAACGACGAATTTCTTCCAGTAATTATTCAAGTTCCGGTACATCCCCTCGACCCGGTTCATGACTTTGGTAAAATAGAGAGACACCAAACCACAGAAAACACCTAGTAACAGCACATAAGGAATACGCTCGATCACAAACGCTTCGGTCTGGGAAAACGGAAACATTGCTTCCGTACCCGTAAAAATATAGGAAACAGTCGCAGCCGTCACCGAAGTGATAAGCAAAGGAAGTACCGACGTCATCGTCAGGTCCAACAACAGCACTTCCACCACAAACACCACCCCAGCAATCGGAGCTTTGAATATACCGGCAATCGCCCCGGCAGCCCCACAGCCGACCAGCAACATCAAAGTCTTTTGCTCCATGCGGAACAGGCGGCCCAAGTTGGATCCGATCGCAGCCCCTGTCAACACAATAGGTGCCTCTGCCCCGACCGATCCGCCGAAACCGATGGTGACGGAACTGGCGACAATGGAAGTCCAAGCATTATGAGGCTTGATGCGGCTCTTCCGCTGGGAAATGGCATAGAGTATCTTCGTCACCCCATGGCTGATATCATCCCGTACGATATATTTTACAAACAAACCGGCAAGCAGGATACCAATCACCGGATAAAGCAGATACAGGTAATTCGCCCCATCCTGATTAAAATTGCCGGTCAGAAGATGTTGTATAAAATGAATGATCGACTTCAGGACAATAGCTGCTGCTGCCGTACAAATACCGACCAGAAAACTGACGATCAATATGAAATGCTTCTCTTTTATATGCTTGTCCCGCCATAACAGGAACCGATAGAAAAGTTGAAAATTGAAAATTGAAAATTGAAAATTATCCTTCATAATCAACACCTCTATTTTTTAATTCTTAATTCCTCAAACGCCTTTACCAGTAATTACTGTTTTAACTGTATAGATCAGAATTGTCAGATCCAGTGTCAGCGACATATTTTCGTAATATAATATATCATATTCCATACGCTCCACCATTTTGTCCACACTTGCCGCATAGCCGTACTTCACCATCCCCAACGAGGTAATGCCCGGACGGACATTGTGCAACAGATAGTAGTAGGGAGCCGTTTTCACGATCTCGTCGATAAAATATTTCCGTTCGGGGCGCGGTCCGACCAGCGACATATCCCCTTTCAGCACGTTCCAGAACTGCGGCAATTCGTCCAACCGGTATTTCCGCATGATACGTCCGAACGGCGTTACACGCAGGTCGTCTTCCGACGAAAGCGACGGGCCGTTCTCTTCGGCATTGACATACATGGTGCGGAACTTGTACATCCAAAACGGCTGTCCGAGATAACCGATCCGCTCCTGGCGGAAAAACACGGGTCCCGGAGAATCCTTCTTCACCCGCCATGCGATATAGGCGAATAAGGGAGAGAGCAACAGCAGTGCAACGACAGAACAGACCTTATCCAGAAAAAGCTTTATGTTCTGTTCGGCCGGTGAAAAGTTGTTATCCGTCACATCGACCAACGGGATTCCCCGTATCGTCCGAAGCTGTATTTTCGAAAACATATTGAACCGGTCCGCCAACACCTTTATCGGACGTTTATACCGGTAGAGCGAATAGAGGATTCCTAAAAGCACCTTATTATTCTTCGACTCGACAGCTAAAACGATTTCATCCACATTCTTTTTTCCATCAAGACCGGAATATCTTCCACCGTCCCCAGCACCTGATTCCGGTCGGCCTTGACCGGCGTCCTCTCGTCTTCCGAGACAAAGCCGCAAATATCATAGCCCAAGCGATACAAATCGTGGGCGATGCGGACAGCCTTCCCTCCCGCACCGATAATCAGCACCTTCATCGCCCACTCCCGGTTCTTATCTTCCTCATCCCGCTTTGCGTAATCAGCAGACGCGGGATATAGGTTATGAAAAACTGCAATCCGAACATTCCGAAGAACAGTTTATAATAGATATCAATCGAACGGGGAATATCGTCGAGCAGCAATGCAAAAAAGACGAAAACCGTCCCGATCAGCACGGTAATGAATGTCGAGAAAAGTTCGGTGAGGCGGGACTTCCCGAACGGCTTGTTATAATATCCCGAAAAATAATAAAGCACCAGCCAGAAAAGAGGAATGACTACCTGGCCGCCAAGCACACCCGGATATTGCAAATAATCAAGCAGACTATCTGCCCCCTCATCGATGGCGAACACCTCATAGCGAAGGATATTGAATAGCAACCACGCTACCGAAGCCGATATAAAATCCGATAATATGTATTTTCCAGCCTGCTTGCTCTTCTTCATTTTTATCTGATTACCTGGATAACGCCACCGTCTCCTAATTTGATGATATTGGAAGGCTTGGCCTTGTTCATATCATCCTGGCGATATTTCACAATATAATCGACCCCGTTCTTAATACTGTCCGACACCTCGCTGAAATTACCCGGAGAAGGCTCGCCGCTCACATTCGCAGAGGTAGAGACCAACGGCTTGCGGAAACGTTCGCACAGTCTACGGGAAAACTCTTCGTTCGTCACCCGGATACCAACACTTCCGTCTTCACCCAAGAGATTGCCCGCCAGGTTCTTCGCATGAGGATAGATAATTGTGAGCGGTTTATCGGCCACCTCTATCAGATCCCAGGCTATATCGGGCATATCCGACACGTACATGCTCAGTTTTGCCGAACTGTCGGTCAATACCAGCATAGCCTTATTGTCCGTTCTCTTCTTCAACTCGTACACTTTTTGTACGGCTTTCTCGTTGGTCGCATCGCAACCAATTCCCCAGATCGTATCTGTAGGATAGAGTATTATGCCTCCCGCCTGCATAATTTCGCAGGCTTTTTGAATATCTTCCGTCATTGTTTTTTAAATAATGTCACAAATGTACAAATGATTCGCGGACTTGGAAACAAATGAAATAAAAATTAGATGCTAATGCAATTTATATTCGACATTGTCGAAAACAAATTGCATTAGCATCTAATTGCAGACTCAAAAGAGAGACATCAATTTCCACACCGAAGACAACGAATGCAAATTTCCCGAAAATTATAATTTAATAAAAAAGCAAGCCACCAAACAGAAATATCCATTTATATTATCTAACTTTACGGATTCAAATATATTGGAGGTTTTATCACCATAAACCCGCATATCCGATATATCAGAGACGATAAAAAAGAAAAAAACAATATATAATGATTACAAAATGGAACTTTCAAACCCCAACAGAAGAAGAGTTACATAAGAGAGACAGGCTGGCAAGCCAACTGGGACTCAGTCCGGTCGTATGTCTTTTGCTCGTTCAGCGAGGACTCACCACTGTTGAAGAGGTGAAGAAATTCTTTAAACCCAGCTTGAACGACCTGCATGATCCATTCCTCATGCCAGATATGGAGAAGGCGGTCAAACGCTTGAATAAAGCACTGGGTAATAAAGAAAAGATTTTGATTTACGGAGACTACGATGTAGACGGTACGACTGCCGTCTCATTGGTCTACAAGTATTTGCGTCCTTATTCATCGGCATTGGATTATTATATTCCGGACCGGTATGACGAAGGATACGGGATTTCGTACAAAGGGATCAATTACGCCCGGGAAAACGGGATCACGCTAGTGATCTCGCTCGACTGCGGCATCAAGGCCATCGAAAAGATCGAATATGCCAAGCAGTTGGGGATCGATTTTATTATCTGCGACCATCACATGCCGGACGACACATTGCCCGATGCCGTCGCCGTACTGGATGCCAAGCGGGTGGACTCGGTCTATCCGTACGAACATCTGTCGGGATGCGGCGTCGGGTTCAAGTTCATGCAGCATTCGCCAAAAGCAACAACTTCCCGTTTGCCGACCTGGAGAAACTGCTGGAGCTGACGGCGGTCAGCATCGCCTCGGACATCGTCCCCATCACCGGCGAAAACCGCATATTGGCTTACTACGGCCTGAAGCAGCTTAACAGCAATCCGAGCCTCGGCCTGAAAGGGATCATCGATATCTGCGGCCTGTCGGGCAAAGAGATCACGATCAGCGACATCGTCTTCAAGATCGGACCTCGCATCAACGCTTCCGGCCGTATGATGAACGGAAAGGAAGCGGTCGAACTGCTCCTGGCGAAGGATGTCGACGTGGCCCGCGAAAAGAGCGAGAGCATCAACCAGTATAACGAAGAACGCCGCGAACTGGACAAGAAGATTACAGACGAGGCGAACGCCATCATCGACGAATTCCAGAACATGGAAGACCGTAAGGCGATCATCGTCTACAATCCGGGATGGCACAAAGGGGTGATCGGCATCGTCGCTTCCCGCCTGACGGAAAAATACTACCGCCCGGCAGTCGTCCTGACGAAATCGTCCGAACTGATCACCGGTTCCGCTCGCTCGGTCACGGGATTCGACATATACAAAGCAATCGAAAGCTGCCGCGACCTGTTGGAAAACTTCGGCGGGCACACGTATGCCGCCGGCCTCTCCCTGAAAGAGGAAAACCTGGACGCTTTCACCCAGCGGTTCCTCAAGCTGGCCGCCGACGAGATCATCCCCGAACAGATGACGCCGCAGATCGATATAGATGCCGTGCTGGACCTGCAAGATATCAACGCCAAGTTCATGAGTGAGTTGAAAAAGATGAATCCGTTCGGCCCGGACAACCAGAAACCCGTGTTCTGCTCGCTCGGAGTCAAGGATTACGGGACCAGCAAGCTGGTAGGGAAAGACTTGGAACATATCAAACTGGAATTGATCGACGACAAGTCGAACACACCGATACACGGCATTGCTTTCGGCATGCACCAGCACAATACGCATATCAAGAACATGAAGCCTTTCAATATCTGCTACACCATCGAGGAGAACACCTACAACGGCAACACGTCGTTGCAACTGATGGTGAAGGACATCAAGGAGAACGATATATGAAGGGATGCGGTGGATGTCTACCATAAGATCTTAGGGAAGTATTGGGGATACCCTGCTTTCCGTCCCCTACAGGAGGATATTATCCATTCCGTCTGTGCCGGAAGAGACACGCTCGGCCTGATGCCGACGGGAGGCGGCAAATCGGTCACCTTCCAGGTTCCGGCATTGGCGATGGAAGGGATTTGCCTTGTCATTACCCCGCTTATCGCTTTGATGCGCGACCAGGTCGACAATCTGCGCCGGGTCGGGATCAAAGCTACGGCTGTATATTCGGGCATGGGCCGGCAGGAAATCGTTGCGGAATTGGAGAATTGCGTTTCCGGACAATACAAGTTCCTGTACGTTTCGCCCGAACGGCTTGCCACCGGATTATTCAGGGAAAAGCTACAGGCCATGAACGTCAGCCTGTTAGTGGTGGATGAAAGCCATTGTATCTCGCAATGGGGCTATGACTTCCGCCCTTCCTATCTCCATATCGCCGACATTCGGGAGCAACTGCCCGGCGTGCCGGTACTGGCACTGACGGCGACTGCCACGCCCGAAGTCGTGGACGACATACAGAGACGATTGCTTTTCAAGGAGAAGAATGTGTTCCGGACAAGCTTTGTCCGTCCGAACCTTGCCTACATCGTGCGCCGTACGGAAGACAAGCTGAGCACACTGGCCTACATACTCGGAAAAGTGCCCGGAACGGCTATCGTCTATACCCGGAGCCGGAAACAGACAAAAGAGGCAGCTCTCTTCCTGCAACAAGCCGGAATATCTGCCGATTTCTTTCATGCCGGACTGAACCGGGAAGAAAAGGCGATCCGGCAGCACCGTTGGAAAAATAACGAGTGCCGCGTAATGGTCGCCACGAATGCTTTCGGGATGGGAATCGACAAGCCGGACGTGCGGTTGGTTGTCCATCTGGATATGCCGGGATCATTGGAAGAATATTTCCAGGAGGCAGGCCGCGTCGGACGAGACAGCCGGAAAGCCTTTGCAGTAGCTCTCTGTACAGATACGGATAGTTTTCATCTGAAAAAGCGGATAGACGATGAGTTTCCCGAAAAGAAGCTGATCGGAAAAGTATATGAAGCGTTGGGCGATTATTTCCGAATTCAGGAAGGGCAAGGAAAAGATATCGTTCATAACTTTGAACTGACGGATTTCTATTCCACTTGCCAGCTTCCTCCGCTACAGATACATCATGCATTGAAGTTGCTAGAACTGTCCGGCTACATTGAATATTGCGAAGCATAGACGAATCATCCTTCCAGACCGCCCCCCAAATCACATATACGCATCCACGCGTGCGAACAAATGCCCTTATTATCCCATCTTCCGCTTATGAGGAACGTCGGGAAAGAATGAAAAAACGCATTTCGAAAGTGGTGGAATACATGAACGGGATACATATATGCCGGAGTCGCCTGCTACTCTCCTATTTCGGGGAAAAGAATACGGAAGATTGCGGATGTTGCGACGTCTGCCTTTCCAAGAATGATTCCGGCCTGAACAACCGGGATTTCAACGCCATACGCGACCTGTTACTCAGACTGCTTTCCACCCGGCAACTGCTTCCTGTCACCACCTTGCTCCCCTTATTACCTTTTCCGGAGGAAAAATCGTCACCACCATCCGCTTCCTAGCCGAGCATGACAAACGGTTTTATTTGAAAGAGGGAAAGGTGGGAATTTTTACGGATATCGTCAATGCCAGATAACGCACTTTAGCGACTTATCTTTTATTACTCTCATTTTTTGTTGTTATCTTTGCCCCTAAATAATCCAAATCAGCAAATGAATAAGATTAACATATATGTACTGACGTTCTTTCTGAGTCTGGCTGGTGTATCTATCTATGCACAAAACAACCGATCACAAGTGGTTATTACAAGCGGACAAGACAATAATGTATTTTTTCATACAATAGAAAGAGGACAAACTGTTTACGCAATCGCTACCATGTACGGGGTTACACCCGATGATATTTACCGGCTGAATCCAGATAGCAAAGAGGGGATCAAAGCAGGTGCCACCCTTAAAATACCGCAACGCGACATAGTTGGAGGTACTGCTAAGAAGCAAGATGGAAATTATATTTTCCATACCATACAGCCCAAAGAAACCCTGTATTCATTATCCATCCGGTACACCGTTCCCGCTACCGCCATCGTAAAAGCAAACCCCGGATTGTCTACTTCCACTTTTACAATTGGCAAGACAATCCGCATTCCGGCGACGCAAGTGGAAGATTTACCGACGACGGAGCTCAAGACCGTTACCAAAGAAATTGAATATACCGTCCAGAAAAAGGAAACCATGTACCGGATCTGCCGGAAATTCAATATTTCCAGCTACGAGTTGATCAAGCTTAACCCGAAATTGAAAGAAGGAGTTAAGGCCGGTATGACTATTAAGATACCCGTACAAGCCGAAGAGAATATGACAACCGAACCTGCAACCACCATGCTTTCGGAAAGAGATGTCAATGCGTTGCTCTCAGAACCGAAAAGCATCGAGCGCGTCAACAGCGTCAAAGTAGCCTTGTTATTGCCGTTTATGACAAATGAGGCTATCCCGTCTACGGAGACACAACGCTTCATCGAATATTACGAAGGTCTCTTGCTGGCGGTGGACAGTCTTAAAAACACAGGCTGTTCTATCGATCTGTCAGTTTATGATACAGGAAACGGAACGAAGAAACTGAAAGAGATCCTGAAAGAGGATGCCTTGAAGAATGCCAACCTCATCATCGGAGCCGTACAAAACGACCAGATCGGCCCGGTTGCGGAATTTGCCCAGAAGAACAACATCAAATATGTGATTCCTTTTACATCGAAGAACGACGATGTGTTGTCAAACGCATATGTTTACCAGGTAAATACGCCCCACTCCTACCTGTATGCCAAAGCGGCTCAAGGCGGATGCGACCTATTTGCCGAAGACAATATAATCCTACTGAACATCAGGGACGGCAAGGATAAAACCGAATTTATCAAGGCATTCAAAGCGAGATGAAACAACGGCAGATCCCATTTACCGAAATCAATTATAATGCCGAAACCCTAACTGCCGATGTCGACACGCTCCTCAGAACAGACAAACGGAACGTGATCGTACCGACTTCGGGCACATTGGAGGCTCTAAACAAGATCAAGTCTCCGTTACGTATGCTGGCGGAAACAAAAACCCGAATGCGGACTGACCTTGTTCGGCTATCCTGAATGGCAGACATATACGCGTGACTGTCTGGAAGATTTCTATGCACTGAACACATATATATATAGTAACTTCTATGCTGATAACCTGTCGAAAGAAGTGGCAGACTTCTATACCAAATATAAAAACTGGTATAGTAAAAACCTGATCAATATATTCCCTAAATATGGTATTTTAGGATTCGACACCGGTATGTTTTTCATCGGAGCAATCAACAAATATGGTTCCAACTTCGAGAATAATCTGGATAAAATTCATTACCAGGGTGTACAGACCGGATTCGATTTCCATCGCGTAAATAACTGGGGAGGTTTCATTAATACGAACATCTTTATTGTTCATTATCAAAGTGATTTCAATGTAACACGGAACGAAGTAAGATGATCAGGAAAGTTATTACAACAGTTATTATAAGCCTTGTCACCCTGAACTACATTCAGGCGCAGGATAAGTTCAAACGGGAATTGTCTTTGGGTGCTTCCTTCGGTACGACCTTTTCCAAAGTCAGTTTTGCCCAGACGAAAGTGCAGCAGAAAATGAAAATGGGCTACACGGGCGGTCTCACGCTCCGGTGGATTACGGAAAAAAATCTAGGATTGCAGGCTGAACTGAATTTCATCCAACATGGATGGGATGAAAAGTTCGAGGACCAACCTCAGTATAAATACAGCCGGACAATCAACTACTTTGAACTTCCGATCCTGACACATATCTATTTTGGCAGTAAACGTTTCAGGGTATTCGTCAACCTAGGACCCAAAATAGGATATGCTTTCGGTGAAAAGACAGACGAGAATCTGAACGGAGCCAAGCCGAACACCGAAAACGAACAGCACGATATGCCAATCGAAAAGAAATTCGACTGGGGATTATGCGGTGGTCCGGGTATCGAACTTCGTACAGGAATTGGCTCTTTCCTCCTGGAGGGCCGCTACTATTATGCCCTCGGCGACATCTTCAACAGCCGTAAAGAAGATTATTTTTCCAAATCGTCTTCGCAGGTAATCTCGGCTAAGATCACGTATATGATTCCGGGATTTTAAGATTTATGATTGAACAATCTTAGGCAATATAGAAATCAAGCTTACAATAACTTTGTAACAAAGACAAGCCAAGAATGGGCAGTAGGCTCCTCCCAAAACAAAAAACGCCGCCTTTCCCTTTTTAAAAGTCTAAAAGCTCTACTACATGGTTAGTTTTGCATTAGAAGTATTAAGAATTTATCAATGCTAATAGAGATAATATAGTCTTTAGGCTATCAGATTTAGGCCAAAAAAAGAGGATATCCCAGTGATGAGATATCCTCTTTTATATACTCCGAAATGATTATCTCAAGCGATCCAAAGAACGCACCAGTGCTTCGTCTGCCCCGATATTACGTATAGCCAAATAATCCAGAATCAGGCTGATTAACGGAAAAGAAAAGGCGATCTTCAAACTTAATGAGAATATCTCCTTTTGATTACCCAGATCCCAGTAAAAGAATGCAAAGAGACCGTAAAAACCTAACATCAAAATTGCATTAAATACGCAAATCCGTATCTGAAGGATTCTTTTCTTAAACAGGAAGATAGTCAAAAGAGCCAGCAAAGAGATCACGATTGTCAAAGCAAACAATCCCCATGTGGGATAAATAAGTTCCGGCTGAGCGGCCATTGTACTGATACCGGTCGCATCAAATGTAAACAATTGATCACCCGACTGCAACACGGCAAGCGGTAAAAACAGAATGGCAATCGTCAATGCCATTATAATAAGCAAATAAACCGTTTGTATTCTCTGTAACATAATAAAACAATTGACAATTAACAATTAACAATTGACAATTATTAGATGATACTCACCTAACCGTCAATTGTCAATTATCAATTGTCAATTAATTAAAGGTTATTCTTTTCTTTTGCAGGGTTCTTATAATACACCTTACCATCTTCATACTCCTTAGCTGCGATCAAAGTCGGTTTTGGGAGTTTTTCATAGTAACGTGAAATCTCAATCTGCTCTCTGTTTTCAAAAACTTCTTCCAAATTATCATTATAGGAAGCAAATTCCTGAAGTTTCTTTTCCAGATCCTGTTTCATCTCAACAGCAATCTGATTAGCACGTTTACCAATGATTGCAACAGTTTCATACACATTGCCCGTGTCTGATGACAGCTTCATCATGTCGCGGGTAACTGTATTCGACGGAGCGTTAGTCTTTCTGTAATCCATACTTACTTTATTGATTAGTTGTTTCGTTAATACGTATCTGTTATTCGCTTGCTGGCATAGTCGTAGAACTTCTGAACCTGTTTTACATACTTGCCTTCGGGATACTCGTTCATGTAATTGTAATATTCATCTACAACCTCACGGTAACGTCCCTGCAACTTTTCTTCCACACTAACCACAGCCAATTCGTATTTGGCACGAATGGTATAGAACATAAACTCTTCCCTATATTTTGAATACGGATAGTTCTTAAGTGCATTTTGCGCGGTAATCACACATGAAAGATAGTTGTTTCCCATATAGGTACCCAAGTTGAAATACAACCGGACTGCTAACAGTTCCTTATAGGCGAGCTTTTCCTGCAATTCGAACATAATGTTCTGAGCTTCTTTAGCACGTTCGCTTTGCGGATAATACTCCAAATATAATTGCAACTGGTTAATGGCTTCATACGTTTGCGCCTGATCCAAGCGGGGGTCCGGTGAATCCAGATACAATCCATAACCCGAATAATAACGGGCCAACTCGGTAAACTCGCCTTTCGGATAAGTCGTATAATAGGTATTAAAGTATTGCGAAGCAGTCTGGTAGTCTTTTTGTCCATAATAACTTTGCGCCAGCAGATACAAAGATTCTTCAGCATTAGCTGTACCTTTAAAAATAGGCACCAGTTCATCCAGCAAAGTGGCAGACTTCGAATATTGTTTTGCATTGAAATATTTCTTTGCATACGAATATTTCAATTCGTAGTCTGTACTTTTCAGTATCTTGTTATACTCCCCACAGGAAGATAACAGAACCGTAATCATCATCAATAAAAATACAACCTTTTTCATTCACATACTTTTAGCGCGCAAAGTTAAAGTTTTCCAACAAATAAACGAAGCGCTTAACGTTAATATTTACAACTTATATAAGTCACTGGCCGCAATCAGCTCCAGTTTATTGGCTTTCAGAACCTCCGCACACTTCTCCACATTGTCGGGACGAATGATCACATTGCTGCCTCACCCTGAGAAAAAGCGTACATATACTCAATAAATATTCCGGCCGAAGTAATGATGTCCATCGCTTTAGCCAATGCTCCCGGCTGATTGGGGCAATGTAGGCAAACGACATCGGCCACGCTCACGGCATACAAGCGATCGCGTAAGACCTTGATGGCAGTATCCGTATCCGACACGATCAAACGCAAGATTCCGAAGTCTGAATTTTCAGCAACTGTGAAAGCGGACATGTTTACGCCTGCTTCACCTAATATTTTTGCCACTTCCGTAAAACGGCCTTTCTTATTTTCCAGAAAGATAGATAACTGTTTAATTAACATGGGGGATAAAATTTGATTTATAACTAATTATTTATGATTTATGATTTATGAACTGTCGATAATTCATAAATCACAAATCATAAATCAGAATTCTTTCCTATTCCAGTTTACGATTATCGATCACATGTTTGGCTTTACCCATACTCCGCTCGATGCTGCGCGGCTCGACAATCCTTATATCGGGTTGCAAACCGATTACACTCTGCATACGGTTCGCGATTTTCTTCTTCAAGGCAATCATCTTGTTCATTTCGTCCGAATAAAACTCCTGACGCACTTCTACTTGAATTTGGAATGTGTCCGTATTGTTTACACGGTCGACCACAATCAGATAATGCGGTTCGAATTCCGGCATTTCAAGAATGACCGATTCCACCTGCGACGGAAATACATTCACACCCCGAATAATCAACATATCGTCACTACGTCCGAGAATACGTCCCATACGAACTGCCGTACGTCCACATTCGCATTTATCATAAATCAAATGCGTCAGGTCGCGCGTACGGTAACGGATCATAGGCATCCCTTCTTTTGTCAATGTCGTGAAAACCAATTCTCCGTGCTGTCCAGGTTCTACCGGTTCCAAAGTAACCGGATCCACAATTTCAGGGAAAAAATGGTCTTCCCATAAATGCGTACCGTTCTGCACTCGCACTCTCCTCCAACTCCCGGACCACAAATCTCTGTCAGCCATAGATATCATAGCCGCTTGATATTCAGCTTGCTTTCCAACTCTTTACGCATATTTTCCGTCCAAGGTTCAGCCCCAAAAGCACCGACACGCAACTTGAATTCTTCCAACGGTATGCCGGATGAGTGAATTGTTTCTGCCAGATACAACGCATAGGAAGGCGTGCAAGCCAACCCCTTAGCGCCAAAATCATGCATCAACTGAATCTGTTTCTGCGTATTGCCACTACTCATCGGAATTACCGTCCCGCCGATATTCTCGACTCCGGCATGTGCTCCCAAGCCTCCTGTAAACAAGCCATAACCGTATGAAACCTGCACCGAATCATTCTTGGTCAGACCATAAGCGGTCAGACATCGTGCCACCACTTCAGCCCAAATAGACAGATCTTTCCGGGTATAACCGACAACAATAGGCTTTCCCGTCGTTCCGGAAGAAGCGTGCAACCGGACAATCTCAGACATTGGCACGGCCATCAGCCCGAAAGGATAATTGTCCCGCAAGTCCTGTTTAACGGTAAACGGGAGCTTCACTATATCGTCAATAGAATGAATATCTTCCGGAGTAATCCCCATTTCCTGCATTTTCTTACGGTAGAAAGGAGAATTATGATAAGCGTGTTCAACAACCCGCCTTAAGCGGATACTCTGTATCTCCGCATTTCCTCGCGGTTCATACATTCGATAGTCTCGTTCCAAATCATGGTATCAGTTCGCTGTCTTTTAATGTTAATAGTCTAAATCAGTTGCAAAGTAATAACTTTTTTTATAAGAAACCTTCTTTTTAGTTCTCCTTTTATGCCACCTCGTGCTTATCTTACCGTTTTCATCCGTCTCCGAACTTGTTAAAACAGCATATAAACCTTTTTTTATAGGGAGATTATTGTCGTAAAGGTATGACATAAAATGAAGCAGGACAGCAGATAAACTAATAAACAAAAGCACAAATGTTTGCATACA
>ENA-OQCE01000046-OQCE01000046.1-human-gut-metagenome-genome-assembly--contig:-NODE-46-length-48230-cov-4.153899_pt1 | contig 48230 bp, 42 predicted proteins | sample MGYA00242495_ERZ504572 | MGnify/ENA primary metagenome ERZ504572 (study PRJEB26092, sample SAMD00036228) | human gut metagenome | host: Homo sapiens | study: EMG produced TPA metagenomics assembly of... | reverse complement strand
CAAAATCAGATATTCCGGCAGTTACCCATGTGGATTTTTCCGCACGCGTACAAACTGTTGATGAACAAAGTAATCCCAAATTAACGAAGCTTTTACGGGCATTCGAACAATTAACAGGCTACCCTTTGCTTATCAATACAAGTTTTAACGTACGTGGCGAACCTATTGTCTGCACCCCTCAAGATGCATACCGCTGTTTTATGACAACCAACTTAGATCTCTTGGTTTTAGGGAATTATATAATCAATAAAAATAACATACAAAAATCATAAAAATATGGACACATTGAAAGACTTACTACTTTTTATAAAAAGAACGAAAAAAATGGTGGTTGCTACCTGTATTAATATTCTTGCTATTGATTGGCTTGTTGCTAATCTCTACAAGCAATACAGTGATTGCCCCCTTTATTTACACTCTATTTTGAATGTCCTATGAATTGGATTCACATATACAAGAAAATACGTACGGTTTGGATTCGTTTCGGAAACCTGTTAAACAAGATCACCTCACCAATCCTGTTGGGAATTACTTATTTTTTGATCCTCACGCCAATTGCGTGGTTATACCGCCTGTTCAACCGGACAGAAGAGGAACAAGATAGTACAATGAACGAACGAGTTAAGACTTATTCTAAAGAAGATTTTATTCATCCATGGTAAATATGAAACAACTTCATACATTTTCCTACGGGCTACTACCATTCGTCCTATTTACAGTAATCCTTTATGCCTTTTTCTATAATCATCATCTGCTCTTTGCCGAGCAGTTACGATTGTTTGAATGGAACAAAGACTATTTCAACGAAATAGTTTATAATCCAGGAGGATTATCTGCCTATATAGGGGAGTTTTTCACACAGTTTTATCATTTAAATCATTTTGGGGGATGGATTTTAGGAGCCGGAGTCGGACTAACCGGTATATTATATCGCAACCTGATCTGCCATTGGAAAATTGGAGGAAATGTCTCATGGGAACTGATTCCTATCACTTCACTGGTTTTCTTCTATTTAAACCCTAACGCATCATTGGGACTCATTTTTGGACTTCTGATTACCCTTTTACTTGCAAGAATAACTCTTCATGAAAAGGAAGGCAAACGCAAAAGACTTCTGATCCTAATCAACTTACCGATTTGCTATTTCTTTACTGGAATAGGCTGTTATTTATATCTTATTCTCATCTTCCTCGATGAAGTTTCGAAGAAAAAACACTCACTTCTTGCTTGGATTCTATATACACTCGTTACAATCCTACTGCCTATCTTAACTTATTATAAATTCGACATCAATGAAACACAAGCTTGGATAGGTATAGCTTGTTTTATTACACAAGACTTACTTCATCCACTTGGTATCGTTATCACTTCATTTTTAATATCTCCTTATTAGCTTACGGGACATATCATCTTTTACAGCGATTAACAGACAAAAAACGATTCGCTTTAAATCTGCTCATGGCTTTCTTCGCTATCGGGATCATCTTAAGCCAACTCAAAAATGAGGATGAACGACTTTATCAACTACATTATCTAATCACCCACGAAAAATGGGACGAAGCGATTACCTTCATGCAAAAAAAGCCTGTCCAAAAATGTTCTGATGTCCTCCTATACCAACATTGCCCTGCTTCATCAGCAACGTCTTTCAAAAGAGCTATTCTCGTATTTCCAAGTAGCTCATGTCAACGAATTTTGGTCTTCCAACCATCTATTAAATTATCTGACTGCTGAGACTTATTTTCAGCTAGATATGCTCTATGCTGCCAGAGCCTATATGTTCATGGCGAACACGCAAACTCCATCCGGACGTTCCCCGCTCTATCTGACACGATTGGCGGAGATCGAATACAGAAGGGGAAAACGGGCTGCCAGCCTCAAATATGTGGCCTTACTGGAGTCTACCTTATTCTACAAAGACTGGGCTTACAAATTTAGGCAAAAGATGAACACAGACTCCTCGACAAAAAAAAAGTCAACTTTCACCCAAAACCAATAAGCTTTTTCTTGCCAAAGAGATGCTTTTCAACGTGGAACAATTTGAGACACAAGCAGGAGCCAACAATCAAAAAGTCATCGATTTCCTGCTAGCAAAATATATGCTCAACAATCAATATAACGCATTTATCCAATTAGCCGCCCGGACTCATCTCACAATACATAGTAGCAAGCATTATCAAGAGTTTTTGCTAATGTATGCTTATCTACTGAAAGATAACTCATTGATTTCAAAATGGCAAATTGAACAAACTGTAATAGAGCGTTTCTACCGATATTTACAAATCAACCAGTCGGGAAAATCTCCGGAAGAAATCCAGGAATTACTATGCCCCTATAAAGACACCTATTGGTATTACGTACAATATAATAAAAAACAAATATGAGACTTAACATTTTTTACATACTTCTAATCGCCTTATGTGGCCTCTATGGATGCAAAAATCATCAACAACCAATCATTAAAGAAAATCTTAACATACTCCCAACAATTTATCCGGAGTATCAAGGTGCTCTTTTGCCCGTCAATATTGCTCCTTTGAATTTTAAGATACAAGATGAGGGTGATGAATGGATGATCCAGATTCAAGGGAAAGGAAATCCGATCACGATTACGGCGCATGACGCAGTAGAGATTCCGATTAAACGCTGGCGACAATTACTTCATCAAAATCAAGGAGGGAGCTTAAGTATCACCGTATCCAGTCGAAAAAAAGGAGAATGGTATCAATATTCTCCCTTCACGTGGGATGTATCCACTGATTCCATTGATAGTCACTTAGCCTATCGTTTAATAGAACCGACCTATGCGAATTGGAACAGTATGGCCATTTGTCAACGTGAACTATCTTCTTTCAAGGAAACGGAAATCATATCAAACAAAAAAAGCGGGCAGAACTGCATCAATTGTCATACCTTTAACCAAGGAAACCCGAATGAAATGGTCATGCACATGCGCAAAATAAATGCGGGAACGATTCTGATACAAGGAGGAGCATGTCAAAAACTCAACACAAAGACTCCTCATACGATTTCCAATTTCGTTTATCCGGATTGGCATCCTTCTGGCAAACAGATTGCATTCTCTACAAACCTAACCCAAATGTCTTTCTACGATGCACACCCTAAAATCATCGAAGTATACGATACGCAATCCGATATAGTTTTGTATGATATTTCCAAAAACGAAGTCTATACCAGTCCCCTTTTAGCCAATGCAAACAAACTAGAAAATTTTCCATTCTTTTCACCAGATGGGAAACAGCTCTATTTTTGTACGTGTGACCGGATAGATAGTTTGCCTCAACAATTCTCTAATATAAAATATCGTATCTGTAGTATTGGTTTTGATCCCCAAAATAATCAATTCAGCAAGCAGGTAGACACTCTCATTGACTTAACAAATGCAGGTAAAAGCGTAACCCTCCCCAGCATTTCACCTGATGGACAGTTTATTGCCTGTTCTGCCGCCCCTCATGGGTGCTTCTCCAGCTGGATCCCCGAATCAGATCTCTATCTATATAACACAAAAACTAAGAAATTGATAGCTGCGACTGAGTGGAATAGCCCGGAAGCAGAAAGCTGTACAACATGGTCCTCTAACAGCCGTTGGGTTATCTTCAGCAGCCGACGGGAGGATGGCATTTATAACCGACTCTATATCGCTCATATTGATTCTGTAGGAAACTTAAGCAAACCTTTCCTACTTCCACAGAGAGATCCTACTTACAACCAACGCAACCTAAAGGCTTATAATCTGCCTCGCCTTATCAAAGGCAAAGTGACGATTTCACCAATTACAATTGGGAGATGTGCTGAAGCAAAAGGCAAAAATCGGTCCGATTTAGCAAACATTCTTATAAACCGCTTATCAACGAAGCGACAGAGAATCACAGTGAAATCAATTAAGGTAACACAGATAGGAATAACTAAACGATTTTCAACATAATTTGTGTTTGGCAGCAAGTGCCTGTGAAGGTCCTTGCTGTTTTTTCTGCCGGACTAAAACAAAAGTTTGTTTCTTGTTAAACCTTTTTGCACCTAATTCGTCTATAATTTCGTGTACTTGTGTATATTTACGTGTCGATAAGTGTTTTTAAGTAGAATACCAGAAAAATATGACGAAGAGAGTGAAGTGGAGCGTGACGGCCGCAATTGTTTTGATGATTGCCGGAATGATCGCTTACCCGCAGATTAAAAGCCGTATGAAGGCATCCAAAGATGCAGCCGAAGTGGTTCCGCCAGCCGGAAGCCAAGTTCGGAAACAAGTTTTGAACATTAACGCGGAAGTGCTGAAATATCAGTCCCTTACCGACAAGACCATTGTAACCGGCAGTACGATCCCGGATGAGGAGGTAGACCTCTCGTTCGAATCGTCGGGCAAGATCGTGGCCATCTATTTTACGGAAGGTACGCATGTGAAAGCCGGTGACCTGCTTGCCAAGATCAATGACAAACCGTTACAGGCGGAACTGAAGAAGTTGGAAGCGCAAGTGCCTTTAGCCAAGGATCGCGTGTACCGCCAGCATACGCTTTTGGAAAAGGACGCGGTCAGTCAGGAGGCTTATGAACAAGTGGCTACCGAATATGAAAAGCTGATGGCGGACATCGAACTGGTAAAAGCCAATATTGCCCAGACCGAGCTCCGGGCGCCGTTCGACGGGATTATCGGCCTTCGTAATGTCAGCGAAGGAGCCTATGCCTCCCCCTCGACAGTTATCACCAAGCTGACAAAAATATCTCCCTTGAAAATCGAGTTCTCCGTTCCTGAACGCTACTCTGCCGACATCAAGGACGGTACGCCGATCGTGTTCAGGATGAACACGTCCGTCGGCATGATGCAAGACTACAAAGCGACCGTTTATGCAGTAGAAAGCAAGATTGACGAGGCAACCCGCTCGCTGAAAGTGCGTGCAACCTATCCGAACCGGGACGAGTCGATCGTGCCGGGACGCTATACATCTGTCGAAATTACCCGCCGTGACATAAAAGACGCATTGGCGATCCCCAGCGAGGCACTGATCCCGGAAATGGGAAAGAACATCGTCTACCTGTATAAGAATGGCGTGGCCGAACCTGCCGAAATTATCTTAGGACTCCGCACGGAAAGCCAGGTCCAGGTATTGAAAGGGCTGAGCGTAGGTGATACGGTGATTACTTCCGGCGTGATGCAGCTTCGGACGGGAATGAAAGTGTCGATTGATAACCTGAAGTAACGAAGCAGCATGGCGAATATTTCCGAAATAAGCATAAAGAGACCGGTACTCTCGACCGTGATGACGATCATCCTTCTGTTGTTCGGGATGATCGGTTATAAGTTCTTAGGGGTCCGTGAGTTTCCGAGTGTGGACAACCCGATCATTTCGGTCAACGTAACCTATCCGGGAGCCAATGCCGAAGTAATCATGAACCAGATTACGGAGCCGCTCGAACAGAATATCAACGGTATTCCCGGCATTCGTTCGCTGAGCAGCGTCAGCAGTCAGGGAAGTTGCCGTATCACGGTAGAGTTTGAACTGTCTGTCGACCTGGAAACGGCGGCCAACGACGTGCGCGACAAAGTTTCGCGTGCCCAGCGTTACCTGCCGCGCGACTGCGACCCTCCGACGGTATCGAAAGCGGATGCCGATGCTACCCCGATCATGCAGATCGGTATCCGAAGCAGCAAACGCTCGTTGATGGAACTGAGTGAAATTGCCGAACTGACGGTGAAGGAACGGCTTCAGACCATTCCAAACGTGAGTGGCGTGGACATCTGGGGACAGAAACGCTACTCCATGCGCCTGTGGCTGGACCCGATCAAAATGGCCGGCTACGGAGTTACTCCGTTGGATGTGAAGAACGCAGTGGACGCCGAAAACGTCGAGCTTCCTTCCGGAAGCATTGAAGGAAACACGATCGACTTGTCTATCCGTACGTTAGGACTGATGCACACGGCAACGGAATTCAATGATTTGATCATCAAGCGTGACGGCGACAATATCATCCGCTTCCAAGACGTAGGGCGAGCCGAGGTGAGCCCGGAAGACTTGCGAAGCGTGATGCGCAAGAACGGCGAACCGATGGTTATCGACGTCATCATCCCGCAGCCGGGCGCCAACCAGATCGAAATTGCCGATGAGGCATACAAACGTATCGAGCAATTGAAGAAAGACCTGCCGGAAGACGTAACGGTCGAAATGGTGTACGACAATACACGCTTTATCCGGGCCTCCATCGCGGAGGTCGAAGAAACCATCTATGTGGCATTCCTGCTCGTGGTGCTGATCATCTTCCTGTTCCTGCGCGACTGGCGCGTGACGCTTGTCCCGGTGGTCGTTATCCCCGTATCATTGGTCGGGGCATTCTTTGTGATGTATGTCTCCGGCTTCTCCATCAATGTGCTGACAATGTTGGCGGTGGTGCTCTCGGTCGGACTGGTGGTGGACGACGCGATCGTGATGGCGGAGAACATCTACGTCCGCATCGAGCAGGGAATGGAACCGAAAGAGGCCGGTATAGACGGGGCGAAAGAGATATTCTTCGCCGTCGTGTCTACGACGGTAACACTCGTGTCCGTGTTCCTCCCGATTGTCTTTATGGAAGGCATGACGGGACGCTTGTTCAAGGAGTTCAGTATCGTGATCGCCGGCTCCGTAACGATATCTTCCTTTGTGGCTTTGACCTTTACGCCGATGTTGGCGACCAAGCTGCTGAGAAAACGCGAAAACAAAGGCTGGTTGTACACAAAGACGGAACCGTTCTTCGAAGGCATGAACAATATCTATGCAAAGTCGCTGAACGCATTCCTGAACCACAAGTGGTGGTCCATACCGATTGTCGTGATCCTTTTCGGCTCCATCGGCTATTTCTGGCGAACCATCCGCTCCGAACTTTCTCCATTGGAAGACCGTTCATCCATTTCGATCAATATACGTGCACAGGAAGGAGCTACCTTCGAGTTCATCCGCGACTTTACGGACCAAGTGGCCGCCATGGCCGACACGTTGGCTCCCGAGCGGCAAGCCCTAACGGTTCGTGCGAATAACAGCAACGGATACATCACCGTTTTACTTCCCGACATCAAAGATCGTGAACGTTCGCAGATGGAGATTGCCGATGTGCTGTCAAAGAATGTACGGGGCAAGACAGAAGCACGTGCTTTCGTCCAGCAGCAATCCACTTTCGGAGGACGTCGCGCAGGTATGCCCGTTCAATATGTTTTACAAGCGACCAGCCTGGAGAAGCTACAGGAGTATTTGCCCGCCTTTATGCAGAAGGTAAGCGAAAGCCCGGTGTTCCAGATGGCAGACGTGAACCTGAAGTTTACGAAACCCGAAGCCCGTATCGAGATCAACCGCGACAAAGCTTCTTCATTGGGCGTCAGCACCCGCACGATTGCCCAGACACTACAATATGCATTGAGCGGCCAGCGTATGGGATATTTTTACATGAACGGGAAACAGTATCAGATATTGGGCGAAATCAACCGCCAGCAGCGCAACACGCCGTTGGACCTGAAATCCATTTATGTCCGCAGCGATGCAGGAGAGATGATCCAGCTGGACAACCTCGTCACGTTGAAAGAAGACGTTGCCCCTCCTCAGCTGTACCGTTACAACCGCTTTGTGTCGGCAACGGTTTCCAGCGGACTCAACAAAGGTTATACGATCGGTGACGGCCTGGACGAAATGGACCGTATCGCCTCGGAGATGCTAGACAACAGTTTCCGTACGGCCCTGTCGGGCGAATCGAAAGAGTTCCGTGAAAGTTCGTCCAGCCTGATGTTTGCCATGATCCTCGCACTGTTCATGATCTATCTGGTCCTGGCCGCGCAGTTCGAGAGTTTCAAAGACCCGTTGGTCGTGATGTTCACGGTTCCCTTAGCTATTGCAGGGGCGTTGATCTTTATGAGCTATTCAGATATAACCATGAATATATTCAGTCAGATCGGTATCATCATGCTGATCGGTCTGGTGGCGAAAAACGGTATTTTGATCGTAGAGTTTGCCAACCAGCGCCAGGAAGCGGGACTGAGCATGGCGGAAGCGATCCGCTCGGCTTCCACACAACGTCTGCGGCCGATCCTGATGACCAGTATTTCGACGATCTTAGGATTGGTTCCGCTCGTATATGCTTCGGGCGAAGGGGCACAAGGACGTATCGCGATGGGTATCGCCGTAGTGGGCGGTATGATCGTTTCGACATTCCTTACCCTGTTTATCGTCCCGGCGATGTACAGCTTTATTTCCACGGACAGACAATCGAAAATTAATAATCAAGAATTAAAAAATTAAGAAATAAGGCTATTGAGGATGAAGAGGTTTCTTTTATTAATATGTATAGCATTTACGGTCGTCCCGGCCGAGGCGCAACGGGTGTTCAGCCTGGACGACTGCATCCAGACCGGATTGGAACGCAATTATTCCATCCGCATCATCCGTAACGAACAGCAGATCAGCGACAACAACGCCACTCCCGGCAATGCCGGCTACCTGCCGACCGTCGACCTGAGCAGTGGTTTTAGCGGCACGCTTAACAATAACAATAACAAGTTGTCCGACGGAACGACAGAAAAAACGAACGGCATCCACAACGAGACGGCAGACATCGGCCTGAATGTGAACTGGACCGTCTTCGACGGATTAGGCATACAGGCCACTTACGAAAAACTGAAAGAGTTACAAAACTTGGGAGAATTGAACACCCGAATGACAATCGAGGATTTCGTTGCCGACCTTTCGAGCGAATACTACAACCTGATCCGCCAGAAGATCCGCCTCCGCAACCTCCGCTCCACGCTCGAACTGTCCCGCGAACGTCTGCGTATCGTGGAAGAGCGGTATTATATCGGCTCGATGTCCCGCCTGGACCTCCAACAAGCGCAAGTCGACTTCAATGCCGACAGCTCCAACGTCCTGAACCAGTTGGAACAAGTGCATACTTCACGTATCCGCCTGAACCGGCTGATGGCATTGGAGGATGTGGAGGAACAAGTACTGATCAAGGACTCCCTGATTACCCCCAACCCGTTTTTAGATGAAGTGAACTATGGAAAAGCACGCTTACCTCCAATTCATCTCTGCTGATCGCCAAGAAGAACCAGGTGATTTCCGAGCTGGACTACAAAAAGATCAAGAGCCGTAACTATCCGTATGTCAAATTGAATGCCGGATACGGCTACACGGCGAACTGGTACGAGGTAGGAACGACCGACCTCCAGCGCCGCCTCGGCCTCAACTACGGGGTGACGGTCGCATCAACGTATTCGACGGTTTCAACCGGAAACGCGAACAACGGAATGCCCGGATACAGATTCAGAACCAAGAATTGCGCACACAAGAACTCGAACTGGGATTGCGGGCCGATATGAGCAACTTCTGGATGGCTTATCGCAACAACCTGGACTTGTGGAGCCTGGAAAAAGAGAACTTGGTCGCGGCACAGGAAAACTACCGGATTGCGATCGACCGCTATAAACTGGGCGACCTGTCCGGTATCGAATTGCGTGAAGCCCAGAACAGCCTGCTCGAAGCGGAAGAGCGCCAGTCCATCGCCGAATACTCCACCAAGATATGCGAAATCTCCCTTTTGCAGCTTAGCGGAAAGATCATGGATATGTTCCATGAAAATGATTAACTTTGCAGAGTTAACGATTTATGATTTTAGATTTATGATCGAGGTTCACAAATCATAAATCTAAAATCATAAATCTAAAATCATAAATCATGCGCATTATCCCCAAAGCTAATACACTAAGAAAAGGCATACTTTTATACAGAGGCATCCGTTACCGCAAAGGCTTCGGGTTCATTCCCCCTTTGTCTTCAACCTGATCACGAAAGTGATTGAGGAGCGTTGCCAATACTATAGCTTCTACGACATCGAACTGATCCGCAAGCAGCTGCTTTTCCAAGATGACGAGATCACTTATCCCGACCGCCAGCAAAAGGGGAAGATGCGCCGCCGCACGATCGGCCGGATTGTCGAACGCGAAGCGATACGGCCCAAGCACGGCGCCTTACTTTTCCGTCTTGCCAACTATTTCAAATCAAAACACATCCTTCAGTTCGGCCCTTCCATGGGCCTGTCCACTTTGTATCTGACTTCATATGCATCCGATCTGAAATGTATCGCTCTGGAAAACGTACCGGAGTTTGCCTCCATCGCCCGTATCGCTTTCGGCAAAGCCGCCCGTAACCCGGTCGACCTGCGTGTCGGAAGCTACAAAGATTTACTACCGAAAGCCTTGAAAGACATGGAGCAACTCGATTTTGTCTTTTTCAACACCCTGTATGAGCAGCAAAACAATAGCTGGCTGTTTGAGGAATGCTTGAAACACGTGCACGGCGATACGGTCTTTGTTTTCGAAGGCATCAAAACCAGCCGCAAAATGCGCGAATTCTGGCGGGAAGTATGCTGTCATCCCGAAGTAACGGTGACGATCGACCTGTATTCAATGGGAATCGTGTTTTTCAACAAGAAGTTACACAAGAGGATTATATCGTCTATTTCTGACTCTTTATCCAAAGATACAAACAAATTGATTTTTGACTTATACATCCGTCTATCACCTCATCGACTGCAATGCTCGATTTGATCTGTGACCGTGATAATAATAGGAAACAATAACAAATATGCAAATAAAAATATACAGACCATACGCTAACTTGAATAAAAGTATTATAGAGTGATAGAGGCCATACTTCTAGCTTTAAACTATAAGGTCATAGAGTTTTTGACCTAAGTCGAATACCTTTTCGACCTTAGTGAAAAAGGTTTTCGACCATAGGCAAAAAGGTATTTGACTTAGGCCGAAAATAAAAAAGGATATAGGACAAAACGTAAATATCTATATATTAGCACACAAAAGTTTTCCGCAATCTCCTCATTTATCACTTAAATATGTCGCTTTGGGTACAAGGACGAGGGGGAGGAACTATAATCAAGCTGGATCAAGACGAGACATTGGTAAAGATGCCTGCAATTTTTTCTTTCCCATCAAAATAAATAATCCGAATCCTTGCACAAATCCCGGAATCTGACGAATATTGTACTCCTTTTTGCAACATCTGGCAAGGATGTGCGATTATATAATAAAACGATAAGTTATTGTCATATGAAAAAGAGCATTATATACACAGGGACCGGCGACAAGGGAACCACTTCCTTAGTTGGCGGCGAACGGGTGTCGAAAGCGCACCAACGTATCGAAAGCTATGGTACGGTCGACGAACTGAACTCGTTTATCGGGTTGTTGATCACTTCGCTTGAAGAGAAAGCGGATCAGGACTTCCTGCTGTTTATCCAGCACAAGTTGTTTACGATCGGTTCCTATCTGGCAACCGATCAGGAAAACACGGAACTGAAAGTAGAAAGTAAGGTGATGCCGGAAACGATCACCCGTATCGAGCGGGAAATAGACCGCCTGGATAACGAACTGCCCAAGATGCGCAACTTTATTTTGCCGGGAGGAAGCCGCCCGGCCTCTTTGGCACATGTGTGCCGGACAGTCTGCCGGCGTGCCGAACGCCAGATCTACCGTTTGGCAGAGACAATTCCGGTTGAAGAACCTGTCCTGGTTTTTATAAACAGACTGTCTGATTATCTGTTTGTTCTGGCACGTAAGGAATGCATACGGAATAATGGCAAAGAAATTATCTGGGATTATACTTGCATCTAAAAAATATTGTTTTATTTTTGCGGAAAATTTGAGAACCTGACCGCCGTAAGGTGGTTATTAATACTTGACAGCTATGTATTGGACATTAGAGTTAGCTTCAAAACTGGAAGACGCACCCTGGCCTGCAACCAAGGATGAACTGATTGACTATGCACAACGTTCTGGTGCGCCACTGGAAGTGATTGAAAATTTGCAGGAAATGGAAGACGAAGGTGAGATTTATGAATGCATGGAAGATATCTGGCCCGACTATCCAAGTAAAGAAGACTTTTTCTTCAACGAAGAAGAATATTAATGTGCGATAAAAACGTACAGGCATGAAATAATAACGAGGTGGCAGGGCTATGTCCCGCCGCCTCGTTTGCTTTTTATACAATTTATTCGGATTTATTCCGTTTCTTGATATATGAACAAATATCTCCTGCTTATTATCCTTTTGGTAACCGGCCTCACGGGAGCGCGGGCGCAATACGACTCGCAGCTAAGCCAGTATTTTATGGCGCTGGGTTACTATAATCCGGCGTATGCGGGTGTTACGGGAGACTTGAACATGTTGGCGCTGTCTCGTTTGCAATATGTCGGGATCGACGGGGCGCCGACCTCCTTTTTCATCAATGCGGATATGCCACTGAAGATCGGGAAAACCAATCATGGCATCGGGATGGTCGTCTTTACCGAAGGAATCGGGCTTTTCGTCAATACACATGTCAATTTGCAGTATGCCTATAAACAAAAACTGTTTGGCGGTACGCTCAGTATCGGAATGCAGTTCGGAATGGTAAACCAGTCGTTTGACGGAGAAAAGGTCTTTTATCCGACCAGACAGTTCCACCAACAGGAAGACCAGGCAATTCCAAAGAAGCAGGTGAGCGGAATGGGCTTCGACTTGAACGCCGGGCTTTACTATCACCGCAAGAACCTCTATGCCGGTTTGGGCGTCACGCACTTGAACAAGACGGAGATCATATTGGACGAATATTCTTCCATGTATCTCGCCAGCACATATAATTTGATAGCCGGATACAATATTCAGTTTCGAAATCCGTTGTATGAATTACAGCCGTCTGTATTCCTGAAAACAGACATGCAGAGCTTCCAGGCGGACATAACCGCCCGGCTGTTTTATAATAAGATGTTTAACGGAGGTTTTTCCTGGCGTGTGAATGAGTCGCTGATCCTGTTGTTAGGAGCCAAGATCGGGAGTTTTCAGGTAGGATATGCGTATGATTTTCCGATCTCTACCATACCCATCTTGAAAGCCACGAGTGGAAGCCACGAGTTGGTAGTGAGCTACAAGTTGAAGTTGAAAAAATCGAAGTCAGGAAAGAATAGACATAAAAGTGTACGTATATTATAGTATATGAAAAAAGTATTGTTAGTACTTGCGGCAGTAGCCCTGTTTACCTCATGTGGCAAAACCCTTTCCGGTGGCGGGGGCGAAGTGACAGGGGTACGATCGGTGGCGTTTAACGAACCTGCCCCTTACGGGATGGTTCTGATCAAAAGAGGCTCATTCGAGATGGGACCCGCAGATAAGGATTCCTTGTGGGGGATCAATCCTGAAACGAAAGGCGTCTCTTTCGATGCTTTCTGGATGGACGAGACAGAGGTGACGAATGCCAAATACCGTCAGTTCGTGTATTGGGTGCGCGATTCCATTATCCGCGAACGTCTGGCCGACCCGGCTTATGGCGGCAATGACCTGTTTAAGATTACTGAAGATAAATATGGCGAACCGGTGACTCCGCATCTGGACTGGAGCCGCCCGATTCCTTGGAAACGTGCCAATGAAGACGAGATACGGGCAATCGAAAGTGTCTACACCGTAAATCCGGTGACCGGCGAAAAGACGTTGGACCCGAAACAGATGGTCTATCGCTACGAATGGTACGACTATACGTCAGCAGCCCTTCGCAAACACAACCTGGACCCGGCAGCCCGCGTGCGTAACACCGATATCCAGGTCGACCCTGACGAAGTGATCATGATATCCAAAGACACGGCCTACATCACCGAGGAAGGCGAGATCGTGAACGAAACCATCACACGACGGCTCAGCGGGCCGTGGGATTTCCTCCACACCCGTATCGTGAATATCTATCCGGACGAAAGTTGCTGGGTGAACGATTTCAACAATGCTTACAACGAACCTTATATGCGTATGTATTTCTCGCATCCGGGCTATGACGATTATCCTGTGGTAGGCGTTTCCTGGGAACAGGCGACAGCATTCTGCGTATGGCGCACCAACCTGTTCAAGGAATCTCTGAACTTCCCCAGCGGACAGGCTCTCGAACCGTTCCGCCTGCCGACCGAAGGCGAATGGGAATATGCGGCCCGTACAGGCAAGAACGAAAACAAATATCCGTGGGCAGGCGACGAGCTGGTGAGCGGAAAAGGTTGCTTCTTGGGCAACTTCAAACCGGGCAAAGGCAACTATACGGAAGACGGTCATCTGATCACTTCGCGTGTCGGCTCTTTCGCTCCGAACGAATTCGGCCTCTATGACATGGCCGGCAACGTGGCGGAATGGACATCGACTTCTTATTCCGAATCCGGACCGAGCCAGATGAGCGACATGAATCCGGATCTGCGCTACAATGCCGCGAAGGAAGACCCGTATGCCATGAAGAAGAAGGTCGTACGCGGCGGTTCCTGGAAAGACGTGGCACAGTTTATCCGTTCGGATATGCGCACCTTCGAATACCAGAACGAAACGCGTTCATACATCGGTTTCCGTTGCGCCCGTACACAAATCGGTTTTTCGAGAGCAAAAGGTAAAAAATAACGCAGGGGCGGAGTTCGCCCGCCCTCTCTAATTAACGAATATACATTATATCATGGGAAAATATAGAAGATATAAAAACAGAGTAGAAATGTACCTCGCCAGTGAAAAAGGCAAGCGGGTACTGAATTTCTGTTATAGCTGGGGAGCCTCCATCGTTATTATAGGCGCCTTGTTCAAGTTGTTACACTTGCCGTATGGTAACCAAATCCTGTTTGTGGCCATGACGGTAGAAGCATTGGTATTCTTTATCTCCGCTTTTGAAAAGCCATTCAACGAATATCACTGGGAAGAAGTGTTCCCGGTTTTGAAATCGAAGAACCCGCTCGACCGTCCGGATTTCGCCAACACGCCTATGTCCAATCTGGTCAATTCGCCTGAGAATACGACCGACGACGAGGTTGCTGGCGGATTGAATATCAACTTAGGCGGCAAGCAGACTACCGGACTGGGCAATCTCGGCCTGGATGTGAGCGAAGAAGATACGAAAAACCTTTCCGACAGTATCAAGAAACTGAGCGCCGCCGCCGAACAGATCTCCAAGATGGCGGAACTGACGGAAGCGACGCAGAAATATCTGGAACAGCTTTCGGGTATGTCCGAGAATATGGAACGTTTCAGCCAGGTGACGCATTCGCTGACCGACGTTTCCGACACACTTTTGAACTCGTATAAGAGCATTACGGATAATTCGGATGGCATCAACCAGAATTCCCGCGGTTACGTGCAGCAGATGGAAATGCTGAACCGCAACATCTCCGGCTTGAACACGATCTACGAAATACAGTTGAAGAGCATCAGCTCGCAGATCGAATCGATCGAACATATCAACAGTGGCTTGAGTCGCATTCGCGAAATGTATGACGGCTCCGTTGTCGACAGTTCCGTGTTCCGCAACGAAACGGAAAAGATGACGCGACAGTTGGCCGAATTGAACCAGGTATACAGCCGCCTGTTGCAGGCTATGACGGTCAATATGGGGTATCAGCAACCGGCGCAGCCCGCACAACCTGTTTACCAGCAGCAACCGCAGCCGGCACAGCAGCAGAATTACCAGCAGGCCTATCAGCAACCGTACGGATATCAGCAGCAGGCTCCGTATACAAACAACCCAATGAAGTAATCGGATATGGCAGGAATAGCAAATAATCCCAATTCGCCCCGTCAGAAGATGATCAACCTGATGTATCTGGTGTTCATCGCCATGATGGCACTCAACGTGTCGTCGGAGGTACTCGACGGTTTCGAACTGGTGGAAGGCAGCTTGCGTACTTCTATCGATAATACCTCGACCCGTAATGAGATCGTTACAGAGGAACTGAAGGCTTATTATCAGACAAATCCCGAAAAAGTACGTGAATGGTACGAAAAGGGGACAAAGGTGAAGGAGGCTTCCGACAGCCTGTACAATTACGTGCAGGATCTGAAAGTGCGTATCGCGCAGATTGCCGATGGTAAGGATGCCGATGTCAATAATATCGATCATAAGGACGACCTCGAAGCGGCTTCCCGCGTGATGCTGTCTCCCGTTTCGGGCGAAGGCAAGAAATTGCGCCAGAGCATCGAAAAATACCGGACACTGATGGGCGAGATGGTGGAAGACTCGGCCAAGACGCGCATCATCGAAGCCAGCCTGTCGACAACGCCGCCTCACAAGGCCGGTATCAATACTCGCACTTGGGAAGAGGCTTTGTTCGAGAATATGCCGGTGGCGGCGGCTGTTACCTTGCTGACGAAATTGCAAAGCGATATCGCTATGCCGAAGGTGAAGTGTTGTCCAACCTGCTGAGCAGCGTCGACATGCGCGACTATCGTGTGAACCAGATCACGGCACAGGTGATTCCGGAAAGCCAGATCGTCATGCGCGGCAGCCAGTACAAGGCCAATATCGTCTTATCGGCTGTCGACTCGACGAAACGTCCGACCGTCTATGTGAACGGCAAGGAATTGCCTTATGATGCAAACGGCATGTTTACGGCTGTAGCCGGTACTCCGGGCACTTATCCGGTCAAAGGATATATCGAAATGCCGGGTAGCGACGGCAGCGTGATGCGCCGCGAGTTCGAAAGCGAATACTTCGTGACGGAACCGAGTGCGACGGTAGCGCCGATGCTGATGAATGTGTTGTATGCCGGAATCGCCAACCCGATCCGTATCGCCGTGCCGGGTGTGCCCAGCGGCAACGTGACGGCAACGATGACGAACGGGACACTGGTCCGCAAAGGCGACCAATGGGAAGCCCGTCCGACAACGGTTGGAACAGACGCCATCATTTCCGTCCATGCTAAAATGGCGGATGGGCGCAGCGTCGAGATGGCGAAAACGACTTTCCGCGTACGTGCCCTGCCCGACCCGATGCCTTTTATCGAATATAAGGACCAGAACGGCAATATGCGCAAGTTCCGTGGCGGTCAGTTCTCCAAACGCAATTTGGTGGAAGCCGACGGCATCCAGGCGGCTATCGACGACGACCTGCTGAACGTGCCGTTCAAGGTGTTGAGTTTCGAGCTGACTTTCTACGATTCGATGGGCAACATCATTCCGGAAGTCACGCAAGGCAACCAGTTCTCGCAGCGTCAGAAAGATTATATCCGCCGTCTGGCAAGAGGCAAACGCTTCTACATCACGCATGTGAAAGTATTAGGTCCGGACAATAAGGAACGTATCATTCCGACCGTCGAAGTAATCGTCAATTAACATAACGTAGGGACGAGGTCTGCTCGTCCCGTAATGTATAAAGATATATGAAACGTTTATATTACATAGCAACCCTCGCCATCGCCCTGTTCGCCTCCCTCCCCATACAGGCACAGGAAGAGGCCGGCAATACACAGCAACAGCAGCAGAGACGTCGCGGTCCCGAAGCAAGCCGTGGCGCCCGTGAAGAAGAGAAGAAAGAGAACGGCATGCCCGAACTGACCGTCCGAGCACAGGATATGAACGAGCGAATGACGCAGCATATCGGTAACGCTCGCTGGATGCGTGTCATCTACCGCCAGATCGACCTTACGAAAGAACAGAATGCTCCTCTATATTATCCCACCCAACCGATGAACGGCAGATGAACTTGTTCTCGATCATCTTCCAGCTGGTATGCGAAGGCAAGTTGTCCGCCTATGAATACCTGGACGGTTACGAGGATTTCAGCGACAACCGCAAGCTCGACTTGAAAGTCATGCTGGACCGTTGCCGTATCTTCTACGAAGAGACGCCAGGCAAAGACAACGAACCTGCCGGTTTCGTCGTGAACGAAAGCGATATTCCTTCCGGCGATGTCCGCTCCTATTACATAAAGGAAGCGTGGTATTTCGACCAGAACAACTCCGTATTCGATGTCAAGACATTGGCGATCTGTCCGATTCTGACAATCGTGGACGATATGGGACAGAACACCATGCCGATGTTCTGGATTCCTTATGAAAATTTGCGTCCCTATATCAATACCGCCTATATCATGACGTCCAACATCAACAACGCCATGACTTTCACGCTCGACGACTATTTCCGTCGCCGGATGTTCCAGGGCGATATCTTCAAGACGCAGAACCTGATGAACCAACCTCTGCAAGCCTACTGCCCGACACCCGATTCGATGAAACGCGAGCAGGAACGTATCGAGAACCAGCTGATTACTTTCGAAAAATCTCTCTATCTGCAACCGGACACAGCTCAGTTGGCAGCTGATACAAAAGGCAAGAAATCTAAAAACGCAACCGTTTCCGCCCGTGGCAGAAAGACGGAAGCCGCAAAAGAGAGCAAACAAAAAGAGGTCAAAATCAAAGCTCCAAAAGCCCAGAAAAGCGCTCCGGTCCGCAGCGTACGCCGTCGCCGGTAATTACCTCTACAATATCCAAAACATAAAAGAGGCGTAGATTAGTGATGACTTGAATGACATCTGCTAATCTACGCCTCTTTTATGTTTCGTCGAAGAGGATTACAACTTATGTATCACCTTCATCAACTGATCTCCCAAGCCGATTGTGTAGCCTTGTGAAACGAACACTACACGGTTGAAAGTGTCGGCAATAATGAAGATTGGCAGTGTGTTGGCGTTCTGCAACTTCATGCTGCGGCGATCTCCTTCTGAATTGTTTTGTCGATATCTATGCCGTATGTGATGGTAGTTGGCAACTCTCCGAACTCCTTCGGATCGAAGTTCTGGAAGCCTTTTTCATCGGGGAACAACAAAACCATGCCGCGGCCCCATTCTTCAAGGTCCTTCTTTACGGCAGCGATGTCACGCATGGCATGGTTGGTCGGTTCCTGGCGCGCTCCGAGGACAGCGACAACATAATAGCCGCGGCCGGTGGTAGCCAACAGACTCGTTTCCTCGCCGTTATCAGCCCGTTTGAATTTGTTTTCGGAGTTGAAGTTGCCGATGACTTGTACATCGTCTTGGCTCTCACGCATCTCCAGTTTGATATCACTCGTCTTGCCTGGTTCTACGTTGAAGAAGGATATTTCAGCCAATACGCTACCGTTTGCCATACGTGTTCCGGTTACCAGCATATAATGGCCCTCATCCATAGAAAGCGGCTTTTTCAACAGAGCACTCCAAGTATCACCGCCCCCCATATCCACATCGCCCGATTCGAAGTTAAGTGTCTGCAACTTGCCGGTCGGCAACACTTTCGCAATCGTGAAATGACTGTAATATTTCGGGTCCTGCAATGCTTTGATCGGCTGGTAAGAAGCGACGACCTTACCTTGCTTGGCAACCGTCTGCTCGGCAGCTTCGAAGTCTACATCCACCCAGTTCAGACCTTTCGCATATTGCACTTTTCCTGCCACTGGTTCGATACGTGCCGGAATACCGATGCTACGACATACAGCGACGAAAAATATATCGCGGGAACCTTTATCGGCCACGCGCGATTTCCATACGCCCATCGGCATAATCGGAATGCGTTGCGGATTCAGGCTGTCATTGATACTGATATTATCCTTCACCCAGTCTACAATTAATTGCGGATCAGCTTTAGCCTTCTTCACTAATGCCGAATCGACGTTGGCGCAAAGAACTTCCTGTACGGCGTCAGGAACTCGTTTGCCACACGCGGATTGAGGATATATTCGGTAAACAGGGAACTTTGCACAGCCTGGGCATTGTTCAGATGGTCCGCTAACACGGAGGCCGGCGTATCACGCAAGTCCTTGGCAGAGATAACATTCAGCAAATCCATCGCCATCGGACGTTTGTCGGCAGGCGCATCGCGAAGGAACTTCTCGATCTCACGCCAGTTTCCCCGGCTGCCGATCATGAAATCGGCTGTTTTCAGCGGTCGATACCTAATTCTTTGGCAAGTGCTTCCGCTTTCTCTTCCGTATAAAAAGTGCCCACATATTTATTACGGATCACATCCTCTTCGTGCAAACGCTTGGCGTTGGCCTCTTTCTGTTCGTCCGTCACGCAGGCGGCAATGGAACCGTCTACCGGAGGAATGACATCAAGCGTGACGGTTTCGATGTCACCCGGTTTCTTGTCGAGAGTGATTGTCACGTTATTGTCTTTGCCGAACGACACCTTGCTATATCCGAACTTACCGTCCTTAGTCGCCCATACCAGCATATCACCTTTACCGGCGGAAAGGAATGCCTTCCCTTCAGCATCCGCCTTCTTATTGGCTACGGAATAGAACTCGGCATAGTTATATATTTTGAACTCGACATCGGCTCCGGCAGCCGGCTGGCCGTTTTCATCCACAATGGTGATCGTTGCTTTGGCCGTCGGGGCATAATTGTCGATCACGTTGATCTCGGTGTAACCGTCGGTTACGTCCATGACTTCTTCCGGTCCGTTGTATTTGCCGAATACTTTCGTGTGCATCAGCATACCACGGTAAGCCGGTCCGTTGAACCACCCCAAGTTAAGTACCGGTTCCGGTTCACAGGCTCCGAGGAAATACCATTTACCGTTTACCCAAGCTTCCACCCAAGCATGGTTGTCGTCGGTATGCGCCCAACGCGGAGTATAGACCTGACGGGCTGGTATGCCGACCGAACGAAGGGCGGCTACGGTAAACGTCGACTCTTCGCCACAACGCCCGTAAGCGGTCTTCACGGATGCCAAAGGCGAACTCGTCCGGGCGTCCGACGGCGTATAGATCACTTTCTCGTGGCACCAATGGTTCACTTCCAGCACGGCGTCATACAAGGACAAGCCTTCACCCGGTCTTTCAATTCTTCATAAAAGACCATGCGGCTCTCGTCCAGATTCTCGTTGTTGACCCGCACGGGAAGTACGAAATGGCGGAAGATGTCTTCCGGTATGCTGTCTCCCCAAGGCATTTCCACCCGTGCACGAAACGAACTGCGGATATTGTCGAGATACAGTTGCCCGTCATAATCCGTGATATCTCCGATCGGCATATAGGCATACAAGAAAGTAAGCGCCTCTTTTTCGTCGGACGTCATCTTTTGGTTAAAGACTGAAAAAAGGTTTCCGTCCGGCAGAGCGGCCTGCTTTGCCCGGAAGTCATTCTCCACTTCGGCGCGGAACGTATCGTCCGAAATGAAATGTTGCTGCCTATTGCACGAAGTTCCCGCGAGGAGAACGAACAATAGTAGGAATAGATTTGTTTTAATCATAGCGTTAATTTTATCAGCACAAATATAGTGAATATATTTATTAGTCAGTAGATAACCTTGTCTTTTAAGTGTTAAGCTGTTGTGCATATCGTTATTTTTTCTTTACTTTGAAGTGACAAAGTATAGAGTAAACCGTTATTATCAGCCTATGTTCCACGAATTACAAATCTTCGAGAATCCGGAAGCAATCCTGTTGGTTGCTTCGATTATCTTTTTCTTCAGTATTATTGCCGGTAAAGCCGGTTTCCGTTTCGGCCTTCCCGCCTTGCTTCTCTTTTTAGGTGTCGGAATGCTGTTCGGCAGCGACGGCTTAGGCATTCAGTTCAGCAATCCCAGTGCAGCACAGTTCATAGGTATGTTGGCGTTGAGTATCATCCTGTTTTCCGGTGGTATGGATACTAAAATGTCCGAGATCAAGCCGATAGCCACGGAAGGAGTTGTCCTTGCAACAGTGGGAGTATTGCTAACGACGCTTATAACGGGAGGTTTTATCTATTATGTGTTTTTGTGGTCTACAGGTTATGAAACGCTTACGGTAGCCGAATCTATGCTGATGGCAGCAGTGATGTCGTCTACAGACTCTGCTTCCGTCTTTTCCATCCTTAGGAGCAAAGGGGTTTATTTGAAACAACGCCTGCGTCCGACCCTCGAATTGGAGAGCGGTAGCAACGACCCGATGGCATATATGCTTACCTTGCTTATTATCGCTTATATACAGGTCGGGGGTATGAACTTGCAGGAAGCTGTCCTGCAATTGCTCGTCCAGCTATCCGTCGGTGCGATAGCCGGTTTCCTGTTAGGTAAGCTGGCCGTTCTGATGATCAACAAGATCAATATGGACAACGAGTCTTTATATCCGATCTTATTGTTGACAACTGCTTTCTTCACTTTCTCGGCGACTACTTTATGTAAAGGGAACGGCTATCTGGCCGTGTACATTGCCGGCCTGGTTGTGGGGAACGCTAAGATTGTGCATAAAAAGAGTATGGGAACTTTCTTCGACGGTTTTGCCTGGCTGTGGCAGATCGTCATGTTCCTCACGTTAGGTCTGTTGGTGAACCCGCACGAGTTGCTGCCAGTCGCTCCAGTAGGCCTTTTAGTGGGAGTATTTATGATACTGATAGCTCGTCCGGCAACGATTTTCCTGTGTTTGCTTCCATTTAAAAACTTTACAACAAAAGGAAAGCTATATATCTCGTGGGTGGGACTTCGTGGAGCAGTTCCGATAATCTTCGCAACTTATCCTTGGATTGCCGGAGTCGATCATGGAGGCATGATCTTTAATATCGTGTTTTTCATCACGATCCTTTCCCTATTGATACAAGGAACAACCGTAACACAGGCTGCCAAATGGCTCGGACTTGTCGACAAGCCGGAGCGAAAAGATGTGTTCGGTATCGAATTGCCGGAAGATATTAAGAGTGCCATGAGTGAAATAGACATCACTCCAGCTGTCCTTTCTCATGGAAACAAATTGATGCAACTCACCTTGCCCGACCACACCCTTGCCGTTATGGTGAAAAGAGACGGACATTATTTCATCCCGAAAGGCAACACGGAGCTGAAAGAAAATGACAAACTTTTGATGATTTCCGATAACGACGAGGCCTTGTTACAGGCATACGATTCGTTAGGGGTGAAAAACTATACGATGAAAAAGAACTGAAGGATTCTCAATCAGGCTGCTTCGATGCTACAATGGAATCACGTAACACCAACAGCCCTTCCGGTCCCATGTTGAACAGTAAATCCACAATACTCATATTCGGAAGAAATCCGTGCTTGCCCTGAAAAACCTGATAATAGGGTTTCGGGGAGAAGGACGGATCTTCTCCTTCATGCTTCGGCCGGATGATCTCACGGAAATCGTTCGGCACTTCGGATTGGTATTCTTCCGTATAAATAACATTCGGATGCAGGTCGAGCAGGCGACAGATCAACTGACGCAATTCCTCATTGTAATCGAATAGGAACTCATATTTTTTCTCGTAAAAAGGAGCGAAGTCCTCTTCGTAATATTCGAAAAACGGACTCATATTATAAGCCGAAACCAAAGCGTTCCAATGCAGGTGACGCCAGTTCCATGATCAGAGATACGGATGTCCTTGGTCGGACACTTCAACGTATCCGGCTTCACGATGGGGATAGATAAAGCTAACGGACCGTTGGCGGCGGCAATGGTACAACGGTTCCGGAAGGTTTGCTTGAGGTAGTTTTCGGCTGTTTCCAAGTGTACTTCCGGATATTGGAACAGTTTGCAATATTGCTGGACCGGCCCCAAATAGGTAGTAGAAATATAAACGGGTTGCATCATCAGTTTACGGGTTTAAAGATTCGTTGTTTGTCACGGCTGAACCAACATAACCAGGCATTTCCGATGATATGGTCACGCGGAACAAAGCTAAATGGCGGGAATCGACCGATTCGTTTACATTGTCGGAAAGCATCCAGTAATAATCTTGTTCGAAGAAGAAAAACGCAGTTTCCCTTCCATCTAAATATAGCTTTCCGTCACGAAAAACAGCCTTTTCTCCGGCCTCGGCCAATATCGCTTCCTTGCAAGCGACAAGGGCAGCTTCATCCAGGCGGTATGCCCGGCCTTTACGGGGAACAACCAGCTTGTACGGAGCAGACTGATTCCGGATAAAATGAATATTCATCTCTTCCGTCAGTTCTTCACGCAATTGATATTCTTCGAAAGAAGTCAGGGAAAAAGAAAAACCGAACGTCTCGCTCTTCCAGTTCCGCACAGGTATGCTCAACTTTTGCAGCGCTTTCAGGAAATCGGCGGCACTCTTCTGGGTAATGAAACAGGTGTTAAGCGCACGAGGAGAGTGAGGTAGCAGCTTCCCGTTCACCTCATACCCGTCGCCACTCACCAAGATAGTATCCCCAGGCATACCGATACAACGGCTCAATAACAATGGGTTACTCACCGTGTCTTTCAGGAGCGGACTGGTAAACAGCACGACCTTGTTCCGTCCCGGATTTCCTTCAAGCGGCAATTTATTTACCAAGATGTAATCGCCTTGATGCAATGCATCTTCCATCGCACTCGTTGATATCCGGTAAGATTCGATACAGAAACGGCGGACAGGTATAACAATGAGAAAGGCGATAACAATCGTTACCACCCAACTCACGTAGAGGCGACTTTTACGTCCACCCGCCCCGTTTATGTTATTATGAATCTTTTTCCCCATAGAAATTTGCTTAATCCGGGTGTACCCAACGGAACATACGGTTCCAGCGAATACCGCCGTCAAACAAGCTACGATCCTTATCCAGTGACAGCCAGATCATGATCGGCTTACCTACGATATGGTCTTCCGGCACGAAACCCCAGGAACGGCTGTCGGCACTGTTGTGGCGGTTGTCACCCATCATCCAGTAATAATCGTATTTGAACGTATAGGTCGTTTCCGGCTTGCCGTTGATGTAAACCTTACTATCCTTTACTTCCAATTTATTATGTTCATAATTGACGATACAGCGTTTATAAAGGGCTATATTACGTTCCGTCAACGGGATCGTGGTTCCCTTCTTCGGGATCCATAGTGGTCCGTAATTGTCACGACTCCATCCGGTCTGGTAGTCAACCGGATAATAGGAATCGGTTCCTACGGGATCCGGTTCGAGAACCACACGTTTCACGACCGGAAGTTTTTTAGCTACTTCCAATGTCTTTTGAGTCAGCGGGAAATGGTAAATCGGGTTATACTGCCCGTTGGCATTCGGCTGAATATTCAACATAGACATATATTGGGGATTATAGCTTCCATCGATCAATACACGGTCGGCTTTGCTGACATCCAGTAAACGGAACTGCTCCTCACTCAACATGGAGCCATCCGTCTCGACGAAGTAGTTAAGCTGCATCTTTTCCGGATTCTTGGCAGCAACACCATCGATGTAGACCTGGTTGTCACGAATCTCGATCGTGTCGCCCGGCATACCGATACACCGTTTGACATAATTCTCTCGTTTATCAACAGGGCGATAGATCACATCACCGAAATCCGCTTTATTCAACAGGATGGCTTCCCGTCCGTATTGTTCTACCAAATGATAATAATCCGGATTCTGAACTTTTAGTGCAACCGTATCGCCGGCAGGGAAGTTGAACACCACAATATCATTCCGTTTCACATGACCGAGGCCTTTCACCCGTTTGTAGTCCCATTCCGGCCAGTCCAAATATGACTTGCAGTTGAAGAAGGGTAATGTGTTTTGTACCAGTGGGAAAGCGACCGGCGTATTCGGCACGCGCGGTCCATAGCTGAGCTTACTCACAAACAGATAGTCACCCACTAACAAGGACTTCTCCAGCGAGGAACTGGGAATCTGGTAATTCTGGAAAATAAAGATATTGATGAAATAGACGGCAACCAATGCAAACAGGATATCATCCACCCATTCCAACACATTGCGTACCTGCGGATTCTTGGTACGTTTCCAGGCTCCCCAAGGGATATACCCGGTCAGAAAAATATCGACAAGGACAATCAGGCCCAACAACAACCAGGCATTCTGCATCCAAAGCGTGAAAAGCAGGTAGAGAACGGCTGCTATGCTGAATTTAATCCATTGTTTCTTGGAAAACTTCTTCATTTGTTTCTGTTATTAATTAAAATTTAAGCATATCATCCATTCCGAGGAAACCTTTCTTTCCAGCAGTAAATTCGGCGGCAATAACAGCGCCCAAGGCAAATCCGGCACGACTCTTCGCATCGTGCTTGATGCTGATCGTGTCGACATCCGACTCGTATGTGATTTCGTGGATACCCGGAACTTCTCCTTCACGAATGGCATGGATAGGTATATCGGTTGTTTTCTCAGCCGTTTCCAAAGTCCAGCGGTCTTTACGGTCCACGTTTTCAATGATTCCTTCCGCCAGTGTGATAGCTGTTCCGCTAGGAGCATCCAATTTATGGATATGGTGGGTTTCCATCATTTTGATATCGTAAGCGGAGAAATTATTCATAATCTTTGCCAGATATTTGTTGATAGCGAAGAATATATTTACACCGATGCTGAAATTGGAGGCATAGAAAAAAGTTTTACCCTCTTTTTCGCACATATCTTTGACTTGCCCAATCTTGTCAAGCCATCCTGTCGTACCGGAAACAACCGGAATGCCTGCTGCAAAACATTGCATATAATTGTTGAATGCTGTAGCCGGAGTCGTAAACTCGATCGCGACGTCAGCACTCTTGAATTTGTCGGAGTGTATTTCTTCAGGGTTATTGATATCTACGATAGACACGATTTGGTGTCCTCTTCCAAGTGCTATCTGCTCGATAGTTTTTCCCATCTTTCCGTAACCGATAAGTGCAATCTTCATACTTATATATTTAACTTTCAATTTTAATTTTTCAACTTTCAACTGATAACGTGCTGCAAATATAAAGAATAATGCTTAGATTTGGGACATAAATCTTAACTCTGAAAAAAGATGGAACGTTTATTACATTATGTTTGGAAATACAAACTTTACACGGCCACACCATTGATAACAACAGAGGGACGTCCCGTCCAGGTAATCGATCCCGGAATGCAGAATACGGATGCAGGTCCCGATTTTTTCAATGCGAAGATCAAAATAGACGGAACGCTATGGGTAGGAAGTGTCGAAATTCATGATAAATCTTCCGACTGGCTGCTCCATCATCATGATACGGATAAGGCATACGACTGTGTAATCCTTCACATTATAGGCTTTCATGATTTCCAGCCAGTTCGAACGAACGGAAACCCGATTCCACAAATGCTCCTGACTGTTCCGGAAAATATTCTCCGCAGTATAGACTGGCTGCTTTACCGGGAGGTGGCTCTTCCGTGCCTCGATCACATAACCGGGATCGCTCCTTTGCATATAGCCTGTTGGATGGAAGCCTTGCTAAGCGAGCGGCTGGAACGGAAAACACATGACATATTCCTCCTTTTGGATGCGTATCAGACAGACTGGAATGAAGTTTTTTATATTACTTTAACCCGAAACTTCGGCTTTGGTGTGAATAATGATGCTTTTGAAAGGCTAGCAAAGAGCTTGCCGCTTCGTTGCATTCAAAAACAGCGGAACAGCCATTCGCAGATAGAAGCAATGCTTTTCGGACAGGCAGGAATGTTAGAGGAGGAAAACGACGATCATACTACCGCTTGTTGCAACGGGAATACGATTTTTTACGCCATAAGTTCGGCCTGTCACCAATGGAAGATTTCGTATTTAAGAACCTACGGACACGGCCTGTCAACTTTCCGTATCTGAAAGTGGCACAGTTAGCCGCACTTTGGGTACGGTACGACACTCTGTTTTCTGCCATTCTTGAAGCCAGGAGCACCGGAGAGATCAAAAAGTATTTCAGGATTCCTCCATCCGGTTATTGGGAGACACATTATCATTTCCGGTATGCTTCTCCCCGAAAGGAAAAGACCATAGGCGAAAACGCCTGAACATCCTACTGATAAACACGGTCGTTCCGATGCTCTTTGCCTACGGCCTACATAACAAACGTCCCGAATATTGCGAACGTGCTACCCGCCTTTTAGAAAGTATTCCTCCGGAAAAGAACACCATCGTCACCACCTTCTACAACGCCGGTATCACCGTCCGCCACGCTGGCGACAGCCAGGCTTTGATCCAATTAAAACGCGAATATTGCGAAAAGAAGAAATGTTTGTATTGCAGGATCGGGTTCAGGATGTTAAAAACGACAATCGGACAAAAGTCCGTTTAAATGCAAAGATTGATTAATGGCAGGATACCCTACTAATTTTCACCAGATTTTTCCCTATTTTTGCACGTGTTTGTCGAATGTATTTGAAATAGACATAAATGGATACTAAATATATACGAAATTCATTCCGCTTGTTGTATGGAATGCTGCTGTTGACTGTCATTTATTCGTGTGCCAATATCGGTAGTCCGAACGGAGGACCCTATGATGAAACACCTCCCAAATTCGTAAGCAGTACACCGGTCCCAAATCAGATTAATTATACAGGTAAAAAGATAGAAATCCTCTTTGACGAGCTGATCCAGATCGAGAAACCTTCGGAGAACGTGATTATCACTCCGCCCCAGATGGAACTACCGGTTATCCGCTCTGCCGGAAAGAAGGCGGTGATCGAATTGAAAGACACGTTGAAACCTAACACGACCTACACGATCGACTTCACCAATTCCATCTCCGACAATAATGAGAAAAACGTGTTCGAAAACTTCTCTTTCGCTTTCTCTACCGGAGACATCATCGACACACTCGAAGTTTCGGGAGTCTTGCTGAATGCCGAGAATCTAGAACCGATGCCAGGCATTACGATCGGCCTGCACAACAATTTGGAAGATTCCGCATTCGTGAAACTCCCGTTCGTCCGTACTTCCCGTACGAATGACAAAGGGCAGTTCACGATTCGTAATATCACTCCTGGAACCTATCATATTTTTGCCTTAAACGATGTGAACCGCGACTATAAATTCGACCAACCCGGCGAAGACATCGCTTTCTTGGATTCCGTCATCGTCCCTTCCTTCGAACTGACGACCCGGCAGGATACGACCTGGAAAGACAGCCTGACGATCGATACGATCCGGACGGTCGGTTACACCCGTTTCTTCCCGGACAACATCGAACTCCGCCTGTTCAAGGAGAAATTCGAACGCCAGTATATGGTAAAGCCCGAACGCCCGGACGAGAAATACTTTACGCTGCGTTTCAATACGAAGCTGGACACCGTACCGGTGCCTGTCCCCATCAATTTCACCCCGGAAGACAGTACCTGGTATTTTGTGCAGCAGACGGAAGGCGGCGCGGCCGTTAACTACTGGCTTGCCGATTCGACCGTCTGGAAGCAGGACACTCTGCAGGTGCAGGTCTCCTATCCGAAGAGCGACTCCCTGAACATCCTGCGCCCGCAAACCGACACGGTCCAACTGGTATTGCGCCGCCGTCCGGCAGAAAAGAAAAAGAAGAAAAAGAAAGACGAACCCGATCCGATCGTGTTCTTAGGCATGCAAGTAGACGCTCCCGGTTCGATGGACTTGTTCGATACGATATCCGTAACCTTCAACGAACCGGTATTGGATATCAACAAAGAGATGTTCTTCCTCGACCAAAAGATCGATACCGTTTGGAATACGGTCGATTTCGACTTCTTCCCCGATTCGACTAACAGCCTGAACTATTTTATCAGACGTCCGTGGAAGTATGGGGAAGAATACCGCATCGAAGTGGACTCCGCCGCCATTCACAGCCTTTACGGGAAGTGGAACGACTTCTTTACCGGTGAGTTCAAAATCAAGAAAGAAGACGAATACGGCCATCTCTATCTCAATATCAACGGTGTGGACACGACTGCTTTCGTCGAATTGCTCAGTAGTGGAGACGCCCCTGTCCGCAAAGCGAAAGTAAAAGACGGCGGAGTACTCTTTATGGACTTGAAGCCCGATAAGTATTATGCCCGTATCGTGATCGACACAAACAGCAACGGAGTGTGGGATACCGGTAATTATATCGAAAAGCGACAGCCCGAAGAAGTTTATTATTCTCCCAAAATGTACGAGATCATGCAGAACTGGCAGGTCGAAGAGACATGGAATGTCAACTCCACCCCGCTGGCTAAGCAAAAGCCTCTTGAGATAACGAAGAATAAGCCGAAGGAAGCAACCAAGAAGAAAAGAAACTACAAAGATGAAAGTCAACAATCATCGTCAAGGAATAATAGCGGCGGCAACATGGGAATGCCGTTCTGACATCGGCCGCCTGTGGCTGATATTTTTGCTATTGCTATCGGCCGTGTGTGCGAAAGCGCAGGAAATCCCAGTCCGCCACAGGTTCAGCCCCGGCGAGGAAGTGCAGTATGAGTTATACTTCAAATGGGGCCTTCTGATGCCCGTGCAGGCCACGCCACCCTTTCCATCCGCGACGCGGAATACGAGGGCGAGCCGTCCTATCACTACCGGCTCATCTTCCGTACCTCCGGCATTATCGAGAAGGTCTATAAGATGCGAGATACGATCGATTGCCATTTTACCCCCGACATGCTGCTTCTACGGAGTGAGAAGCGGGTAAACGAGAATGACTATTATCTGATAGACGACATCCGTTTCTCCTACGACCGGAAGAAGATACTCGCTCATTCCCACCGTTATACGCCCACCCGCACGAAGATCGACACGATGCTCGTGACGGAAGACCCACACATGTTCGACATGCTGGGAGCAACGATGTATCTGCGTTCCCTGGACTGGGACAAGATGAAAAGCGGTGAGAGCTTCCCTTTCCAGGTGGCGATCGGGCGCGAACGCATCAACATCAGTTTCCGCTATACCGGGCAGCAGATCGTGGAACGGAGTGAGACGTTGAAGTACAGGACCCGCCATTTCTATATCGACATCTACGACGACGCCTTTACCCAAAGCAAGGAAGCCGCCGAGATCTGGATCGGCGACGACGAGAACCATATCCCGATCAAGATACGCGCCAAGCTGAAGATCGGTGCGGCCGAAGTCTATTATAAGTCCTCCAAAGGCTTACGCTATCCGCTCACTTCGCGGGTAGAAATCAAGAGACGGTAATTCTTAAGGCTTTACAGGTAAAGAAACCGTGAAGCAGGTTTCCCGGTAAGGTTGCGAAGCCACCGACAATTCTCCTCCATGCATCCGTATGATCTGCCGGGAAAGGCTCAACCCAATGCCGCTTCCCGTAGCCTTGGTGGTGAAGAAGGGGACGAAGATATCTTCTATCAGGTCGGAAGGGACGCCGGGACCGTTGTCCGTCACCCGGATAAGCAATTGATTCTTCTCCGTATCGACTTCCATACGGATCTTTCCATCCGCCTGCCTTCGAGTGCCTGCATAGCGTTCTTCAGCAGGTTGATCAAGACTTGTGACAGCAGCTTTTCGTCTGCATGGACCGTTATCTCCGGCTGGAACAGCACGAGGGAGAAATCGATATGCTGCCGTTGCATATCCGGCAAGTACAGAGTTTGCAGGTTTTGCAGCAGATACGTGAGCGGGAATGGCTCAGGCTCCGGCTGCTTCAGGTAAGCGAACTGCCGGTACGATTCGGTGAAATGCATCAGGGTTTGCCCCTGGCTTTTGATGGTGTCCAATCCCCGTATCGTCTTGCGGATGGTGGTATCGGTGATCTCCCCACTGCTTTTCGGCGCGTCTTTCGTCCGGAAATAAGAAAGGAGCGTGCCGGAGAGGGAGACGACCGGAGCGATGGAGTTCATGATTTCGTGTGTCAGGACATGCATCAGCTTATCCCACGATTCATATTCCTTGCGATGCAGTTCGCGGTCGAACGCCTTCCGTCTGTTCTCGGTCATCAACATGTGTATGCGGTTGAAGGCGGCATGCAGGCGACGCTGTTCCCGGCTTCCGATGTCTTCGGGGAAATAGAGCATCGATTCGTCGTCCTCGATGGCATCCAGGAAAAGCTGTATCCTCCGGTTCGAAGCGTTGAGATAATAGACAAGGAGACTGATCAGCCACGCTGCGATAAAGAGGGCCACGAAACCCAGTATGACTGCCCGCCCCGTAACGATGCCGGCCACGCCCAAGCCCGCCACCAGTACGATGGCAACCACTTGCAAAAGAATGCGTATGTATAGACGGGCACTGAACATATCGGCGGGGGATCAGAGGTTGAAACGCTTCATCTTATTATACAAAGTCTGCCGGCTCACGCCCAACTGCTCTGCCGCAGCCGTCAGGTTCCCTTCATTCTGGGTGATAGCCGCCAAGATCGCCTGCCGCTCCACCTCTTCTAAATTGGGTACTTCACTAAAAGAGAGCGCCTTTCCCGGACGGATAAAGAGGTCGGAGGCACGAATCACATTCTTTTCCGCTAGGATCACCGCCTTCTCGATCGTATGCTGCAATTCCCGGATGTTGCCGGGCCAGTCATAGTTCGCGAGCTTCTCCAACGCCTGCGGATGCAGGGTTAGTCCCGGCCGACTGTAAAGGTCTGTATATTTTTTCAGGAAATAATCGACAAACAGGGCGATATCTTCCCGCCGGTTCCGAAGAGGCGGAATCTCGATCTGTATCGTATTGATGCGGTAGAACAGGTCTTCACGGAAAAGCGACTGCGCCACCATCTCCGGCAGGTTGCGGTTCGTGGCGGCAATCAGGCGTATGTCGACCGGAATCTTCCGATTGCTCCCAAGGCGGGTGACCTCGCGGTTCTGCAAGGCTGCCAGGAGCTTGGCTTGCAATCCTAACGGCAGGTTCCCGATCTCGTCAAGAAACAGTGTGCTCCCGTGTGCCGCCTCGAACTTCCCTGGACGGCTCTCGCGTGCATCCGTAAAAGCCCCCCGTTCATGCCCGAACAACTCGCTTTCGAACAGCGATTCACTGACTGCTCCCATATCCACGTTGACCATCTCTCGGCCACTGCGGAACGAAAGGCGGTGTATCTCACGTGCTAGCATCTCCTTACCTGTACCGTTCTCTCCGGTGATCAGGACATTGGCGTCTGTCTTAGCTACTTTTGTCACCACTTTGATCAGTTTCATCATCACGGGAGAATGCCCGATAATCATAGCCGGCTCACTCGGCCTCGCCACTGGATGCACTAGCTGACTGGATTTCCGTTCGTGCAGGGCGGCACGTATCTTCCCGATCAGGTTATCGTTGTCCCAGGGCTTCAATACAAAATCGGCTGCCCCACCCTTCAACGCCCTAACTGCCAACTCGACATCCCCGTAGGCAGTCAGCATGATAACAGGAAGTTCCGGTGCGATCTCCCGTATGCGACGGAGCCAGAAAAGCCCTTCATTACCGGTATTGACTCCGGCAGAGAAATTCATATCCAACAGGACAAGATCAACCGGCCGACTGTCCAGGACCGAAAGGATACTGTTCGGGTTCGAGGCAGTCTCCACCCCTTCGAACTCATCTTCCAGAAGCAGTTCGAGAGAGGTCAGTACGCTTTTGTTATCATCAACGATCAGGATAGTTCCGGCTTGCATAAGATCTTTTTCCGGTAAAGTTATCCGCTTCCCCGTTACCTTGCAAGCGAGCGTCAAAATATTTGACACTTTTGGATTATTATTCTGCACGAACCACTTATCCCTTACCAGACATTCACCTTCCCTCTACGATCCTCTTTCCGGCTATATGGGAAGATCATAAATGGGTAAAACTGGCAGAGAGAAAGCGTAAGTATAATCCTAAAACAGGTTTAACAATCGAGGATTATCATAATCTCTGGCCAATCCCCTACTCGGAAATCGAACGGAATGTATATGCCACGATCGAACAAAATCCGGGATATTAATTCATTTTAAATCTTTAAAGTGTCCAGATGAATTGCATATCTTTGCATCTGGACACTTTTTTGTATAATCTTAAAAATACCATGTATATGCGCACTATTTCTTATCTGATCTCATTCTTGTTGCTGGCCGCGTGCACGGGAACACCCTCAAAAGCACCACTCACCTTGTGGTACGACAAGCCTGCCAAAACTGGGACGAGGCACTCCCCATCGGGAACGGCCGTGCGGGAGCAATGGTTTTCGGAGGAGTTGAGAAAGAACAACTTCAACTGAATGAAAACACGTTATACAGCGGGGAACCGTCAGTCGTTTTCAAAGATGTGAAAATAACACCGGAGATGTTCGAAAAAGTTGTCGGCTGATGAAAGCCGGAAAATACAAGACAGCTTCCGACCTGGTTTGCAAGAACTGGCTGGGACGCCTGCACCAATATTACCAACCGTTCGGAGACCTGCATATCCAAAACAACAAGCCGGGAGATGCTGCCGGATACAAACGGGCATTAAACATCTCGGATGCGGTTGCCACAACAGTCTATAAACAAAACGGAGTGAAATACGAACGGGAAGTATTCGCTTCCCATCCGGACAACGTGATCGTCATGCATCTGAAAAGCGATACACCGAATGGCATCGACATCTCGCTCGATTTCACATCACCTCATCCGACAGCCCTGCAAAAAGGGACTGACGACCGTCTGATCCTGCACGGACAGGCTCCCGGCTATGTGGAACGGCGTACATTCGAGCAAATCGAACAATGGGGCGACCAATACAAACACCCTGAACTCTACGATGCGAACGGCAAACGCAAGTTCGACAAACGGATGCTTTACGGCGACGAGATCGGCGGGAAAGGTATGTTTTTCGAAGCCCAGTTGAAACCGGTCTTCCCTAAAGACGGGAAATGTGAGATTACCGACGCCGGTATCCATATATACAACACGGACGAAGTCTATTTCATACTCAGCATGGCAACAAGTTTCAACGGTTTCGACAAAAGTCCGAGCCGGGATGGTATCGATCCTTCGGCCAAAGCAGCCAGCATTCTGGAAAAAGCCCTTCCTATGACTATCAGACACTGAAACAACGCCATACGGAAGATTACCGTTCCCTTTTCGACCGAGTCGATTTCGAACTGTTTTCCTCTCCCGAACAAAAGGCGATGCCGACCGACAAACGTCTCGAACAGTTTGCCGGAAACGCGATCCCGACTTGGCAGCTCTCCTGTTCCAATTCGGACGTTACCTGATGATCAGCGGATCACGTCCAGGCGGACAACCTTTGAACCTGCAAGGGATCTGGAACAAAGACACAATTCCAGCCTGGAACTGCGGCTATACGATCAATATCAATACAGAAATGAACTACTGGCCGGCCGAACTCACCAATCTGTCGGAATGCCAGGAACCTCTTTTCCGAATGATCCGGGAACTGTCTGTCTCCGGTGCCGAAACAGCCCGGAATATGTATAACCGCCGTGGTTGGGTGGCCCATCATAACACATCCATCTGGCGAGAGTCCTTGCCGAACGACAACGTGCCGACAGCTTCTTTCTGGCCGATGGTGCAAGGGTGGTTGTGCAGCCACTTATGGGAACACTACCAGTTCACACAGGATGAAACATTCCTGAAAAACGAGGCCTATCCGTTGATGAAAGGGGCCGCCGAGTTCTTTGCCGACTGGCTGATAGACGATGGCAACGGTCATTTGGTGACTCCGGTAGCGTCTCTCCGGAAAACCGCTTCATCACGGAAGACGGACAAACGGCAGCCATGAGTATGGGACCGACCATGGACATGGCCATTATCCGGGAAACTTTTACCCGCACGATCGCCGCTTCGGAAATGTTCAATCTGGATGAATCGTTTCGCAATGAATTGAAAGATAAATTAGCACGCCTGTTACCCTATCAAATCGGAAAGCGTGGACAACTACAGGAATGGATATATGACTTCAAGGAATGGGAACCTCAACACCGCCATTTCTCCCACTTGTACGGTTTCCATCCGAGCGACCAGATCACACCGGACAAAACACCGGAACTGTTCAATGCAGTCCGCAAAACACTCGAACTGCGGGGCGACTTGGCTTCCGGCTGGTCGATGGGCTGGAAAATAAACTGCTGGGCACGCTTGTTAGACGGCAACCACGCCTACAAGATCATCGCCAACCTGTTCAATCCTGTCGGATTCGGAAACAGTGCACATAGAGGAGGAGGGCTCTTCCGAAACTTACTGTGTGCACACCCTCCTTTCCAAATCGATGGAAATTTCGGCTATACGGCAGGTGTCGTTGAAATGTTATTGCAAAGCCATGCCGGATACATCCATCTGTTGCCTGCTTTGCCCGATGTATGGGCAGAGGGCTCTGTTTCCGGCCTGAAAGCACGGGGCAACTTCGAGATTACGATGAACTGGAAGAATGGAAAATTGACAGAAGCCAATATCCATTCGCTGTCAGGGAAAAGCTGTACACTTCGTGCCAGACAAGCATTCACGGTCAAATCGAACGGTAGAACCATAGCTACATCCACCCCGGTCCGGTCAAACGGTAAAGAATATTTCCAAGCGACATTCGAAACGCAAAAAGATAGAACATATCTAATCACACAATAAACACGAAGAAATGAAACAAACATTATCATTGATCGGAGTTTCCTTTTTATCTGTTGTCAGTTCACTGGCAGCAGATAAAAAGCCCAATATCATTCTGATTCTTGCCGACGACATGCGAGCTTCAGGAATGAACTTTTTAGGAAAAGAACAAGTCCAAACGCCCAACCTGGATAAATTGGCAGGAGAAGTACAGTCTTCACCAACGCCACATCATGGGTGGTACATCCGGAGCCGTCAGTATGCCAAGTCGGGCCATGCTAATGACCGGAAAATATCTTTATAACCTCGAAAAACAGGGAGCAACAATCCCGAATTCGCACACGATGATAGGTGAAACCCTTCAGAAAGCCGGCTATAATACATTCCATACCGGTAAATGGCATAGTAGCTATGAAGCCCTGAACCGTTGCTTTAAAGAAGGGAAAGCCATCTTTTTCGGAGGCATGTGGGATCACTGGAATGTTCCCTTGTACGATTACCATGCAGATATGAATTACGGAAAACGTCGTCCGGTCATCCATAACCAGGCAAAATCGAACAAGGTAGAATATGATATAGGAGAATATATGTATTCAGGAAAGCATTCCGTAGATATTTTCACCCATGAAGCCGTCGAATATATTCAACAACAAAAAGATAAAAACCAGCCGTTCTTCTTGTCGGTAGCCTATATGTCTCCCCATGACCCTCGGAGCATGCCGGATGAATACATGCAGCTTTACGACCAGAGCCAAATACAACTTCCACCCAATTTTATGGAAAAGCACCCGTTCGATAACGGAGAATTAGAAATACGTGACGAAATATTGGCTGCTATTCCCCGCCGTCCGGATGAAATCAAAAAACATATCAGGGAATACTATGCATGATCTCCCATGTAGACAAACGCGTAGGCAACATTATCCAAACTCTGAAAGATAACGGGTTATATGAAAACACAATCATCATATTTGCAGGAGACAACGGGTTGGCAGTCGGACAACACGGCCTGATGGGGAAACAGAATGTATACGAACATAGCGTCGGCGTCCCTTTGATGATCAAAGCTGCCGCACAGCATACCGGTAAAAAGACCGCAGACCTATGTTACTTGATAGACGTATTCCCAACCCTTTGCGACATGCTCCAACTACCTGTACCCCAATCGGTAGACGGTATCAGTCTACTTTCTTCCTTGGATGGGAAAGAGCCTGTCCGCGACTACCTATATTACAGCTATATGGATAATCAACGCGGCATTTCCGATGGAACCTGGAAGTTGATTGAATATCATGTGAATGGGAAACGCACGACCCAGTTATTCAATCTGAAAAACGATCCTTGGGAGAGAAACGATCTCAGCGGACAAAAGAAATACGAAAAGACAATCCAGCGTCTTCGCGAAAAGATGGCTGAAGAGCAGAAGAGGACAAATGATACATCTGTTTTCTGGAATAATTTCAATTATTAATTATGTTTTCGCGCACACTCCATGTTTATTTAAAAATAAACTTCTACTTTTGTGGTCTGAACACATTATAAACCATCGATATGGATAAGAAAGTAATAACCTTTGGAGAAATCATGCTTAGACTGGCCACTCCAGACTATCTCCGTTTTTGTCAAAGTGATAAATTGAATGCTACCTTTGGTGGCGGTGAAGCTAATGTTGCCGTATCACTGGCAAACTATGGTATTGCAACCGAGTTTGTAACCCGTTTACCTAAAAACGACATTGCGCGTGCTTGCGTAATGGACCTGCGTAAATACGGTGTAGGGACTTCTCACATCGTTTACGGCGGCGACCGTTTGGGTATCTATTTTCTGGAAACAGGTGCGGTAGCCCGTGCCAGCAAAGTCGTCTATGACCGCGCTCACTCGGCTATCTCCGAAATCCAACCGGGAATGGTAAACTGGGAAGAAGTATTCAAAGATGCATCCTGGTTCCACTGGACAGGCATTACACCGGCCATTTCACAGGGTGCGGCAGATGCTTGCCTCGAAGCTATCCAAGTGGCAAACCGTATGGGTATCCCCGTATCATGCGACCTTAATTACCGCAAAAATCTGTGGAAATATGGCAAAATGGCCTCTGAAGTGATGCCGGAACTGGTTGCAGGTTGTGACGTGATCCTTGGTAACGAAGAGGATGCGGAAAAGGTATTCGGCATCAAACCAGAAGGTTTCGACGTAACAGCCACAAACGGCGAAGTAAACGCTGCCGAATTCGAATCCGTTTGCACACAATTGATGGCTAAATTCCCGCGTGCAAAGAAAGTGATCATCACACTGCGCGGCGCTATCAATGCAAACCACAATACGTGGGGCGGCGTTCTCTATGCCAAAGGCAAACTGTACCAGTCTCGTCGTTACGACATTACTCATATCGTTGACCGTGTAGGTGGTGGAGACTCTTTCATGGGAGGTTTGATCTACGGTCTGCTGACTTATACGACAGACGACCAGAAAGCACTCGATTTCGCTGTCGCTGCATCTTGCTTGAAACACACGATCTACGGCGACTTCAACCAAGTGACAGTCGAAGAAGTTGAAAAGTTGATGAGTGGCGATGCTTCCGGACGAGTTTCAAGATAAGTGACAATTCAATCATAAATTATAATTCAGAAATCATAAATCTTATCATGGCAAGATTCAATAAAATGCAGGTACTCGATGCGATCGTCAGTACAGGGATGGTACCTGTTTACTACAATAAAGATGTAGAAATCGCAAAGCAGGTTGTCAAAGCTTGCTACGAAGGCGGTGTCCGTGCATTCGAATTCACCAATCGCGGTGACTTCGCTCATGAAGTATTTGCCGAACTGATCAAGTTCGCTACAAAAGAATGCCCCGAACTGGTATTAGGCGTCGGATCTATCGTGGATGCCGGAACAGCTTCCCTATACTTGCAATTGGGTGCTAACTTCGTTGTCGGTCCATTGTTCAACCCGGAAATCGCGAAGGTTTGTAACCGTCGCTTGGTCCCATATACACCAGGATGCGGTTCCGTTTCGGAAATCGGTTTCGCCCAAGAAGTAGGTTGTGACCTGTGTAAGATTTTCCCTGCCGGAAACGTAGGCGGACCATCGTTCGTGAAGAACATCAAAGCTCCGATGCCTTGGTCTATGATCATGCTACAGGCGCCGTAGAACCGACGGAAGAAAATCTGTCGGCCTGGTTTAAAGCTGGCGTGACTTGCGTAGGCATGGGTTCCAAGCTGTTCCCGAAAGAAATGATTGCAGCCGGCAACTGGGAGGCAATATCCACACTTTGCCGCGATGCACTGGCAACTATCAAGAAATATCGTTAAATGATTTCTGAATTATGATTTATGCGCCGATGATAAATCATAATTCAGAAATCTATAAATCATAAATCTAAAATCATAAATCATGAAATCCTTCTCGATTCCAATTTCCTGCTCCAGTCCGAGACAGCTCAGAAACTGTATCACGAACACGCAGCCAAAATGCCAATCATCGATTATCACTGCCACTTGATCCCGCAACAGATAGCCGACAACTATCAGTTTGCCGACCTGACGGAAATATGGTTGGGTGGTGACCATTATAAATGGCGTGCGATGCGTGCCAACGGCGTACCTGAAACATACATCACAGGGGATAAACCAGCGTATGAAAAATTTGAAAAATGGGCTGAAACCCTGCAGTATGCCATGCGCAACCCTCTATATCACTGGACCCATCTTGAACTGAGCCGTATCTTCGGCATAGACAAGGTTCTGAATCCGTCCACCGCCCGCGAGATATACGACGAATGCACAGCCAAATTGCAAACACCGGAGTTCCGTGCCCAGGCAATCATGGAACGTATGAACGTGGAAGTCGTATGTACGACCGACGATCCGATCGATGATTTGAAATATCATACCCAGATCCGCCAAAGCAGTCTGAAAACCAAAGTACTTCCTGCCTGGCGACCGGACAAAGCTATGGCAATCGAGAATGTCGATACATATAACGAATATCTGACCAAGTTGGAAGCAGCTGCCGACATGTCGATCCTCAACTTCAAAGACTTGATCGACGCTTTGCAGAAACGTCACGACTTCTTCGCGTCACAAGCTGCCGCCTGTCCGACCATGGAATACTTACATTCTATGCCGAACCCTATACGGATGCTGAAATCGAGGCCATATTCCTGAAAGCACGTATGAAGAAAGAACTGACAGTCGAAGAAATCGACAAATTCCGTTCTGCCATGTTGTACGAATTTGCGGTTATGGATGCCAAAAGCGACTGGGTACAACAGTTCCACTATGGTGCAACCCGCAACAACAACGTCCGCATGTTTAAGCAATTAGGTCCCGACACAGGCTACGATGCAATTGGAGATGCAGAAGTCGCAGCTCCGCTAGCTCGCTTCCTGAGCCGTTTGGACGAAGAAGGCGTACTGGCAAAGTCTATCTTCTACAACCTAAACCCGCGCGATAACGAACTGCTGATGACAACGATCTACAGCTTTAACGACGGCACGGTTCCGGGCAAGATGCAGTATGGCTCCGGCTGGTGGTTCCTGGATCAGATTCACGGCATGGAAAAGCAGATGAACGCATTGTCCGACTTAGGATTGCTGAGCCGCTTCGTCGGAATGCTCACGGATTCACGCAGTTTCCTATCCTACCCGCGTCATGAATACTTCCGCCGCATCCTGTGTAACATCCTGGGCCGCGAAGTGGAAGACGGTCTACTGCCTGCATCCGAACTGCCGTTCATCGGTAAGATGGTCGAAGATATCAGTTACAATAATGCGAAAGGATATTTCAAGTTCTAAAAGAAACTTCCTTAATTATAAAGGCCGCGTCAGCAAAGATTTGACACGGCCCTTGTTTTTTTACCTCTTTCTTTTCGCTTTGGCAGCCGCCTCTTTGGCCTTTTGGGCTTCGCGGCGGGCTTTTTCTTTGGCCTTCAGCTTTTCTTTGTATTCGCGTTCCTTTTGCTTACGTTCTTTTTCCTTTTGCTTCAGGCGTTCCTTATACTCACGTTCTTTCTGCTTACGCAGTTCTTCACGGGCTTTGAGTTTCGCCTTACGGTCGGCTTCGACCTGTTTCAGCTTGGCCTTGCGGTCGCGTTCAAGCTGTTTTTCTCGTTCGGCTTTTGCTTTCAGCAACGCTTCTTCTTCAGCCTTTTGCTTCTTCAGAAGTTCCTCGTTTTCTTTTGCCTTCTTTTCCTGCAATTCTTTTTCGGCTTTCTGTTGAGCTTCAAAAGCTTTACGAGCTTCTTCCTTACGAGCTTCAGCTTCATCGGCTTCGCGCTTGCGGAGTTCTTCGATCTCTTTCAACGTGAGTTCCTTCGGTTGTTCGACAGGAGTGACAACAGCGGAAACGGTGTCGGACGATGCCGGAACAACCGTATCTTTTACAACCGGCTGTACAGAAACAGTATCTACATCCGCCGGAAGGAGCATTTCTGTTTCACGAACAGTCATTGTATCGACCGCCGGAAGTTCTACCGGAACCGTGTCTTTTACGGCAGGCGGTACAACAACTTCTTCTACAGCCTGCTGCTGGCGTTGTTCTTTCGGGCGGACGGTCTTCTTGACAGGTTCCGGCTTTTCTTCCGGAATATTTTCAGAATCCTGTGCTTCGGCCTCTTCAGCTTTTGCCTCTTCCTCTTTGATCTGTTCGGCAGCCATACGGGCTTTCCAACGAGCGGCCAGTTCAGGAACGGCCTCACCGAAGTTTTCCTGGAAGAATTCGACATATTCCTCAAGCGTCTTTCCCCGCATCAAGGTTTCATAGTTGTCGTCGGAGATCGGAAGAATAGCCACATTTTTGTCCAATGCAGTTGCATAGCCATCCGCTCCGTAGATCATCTTATAATAATGCAAGATCTCATCCAAATTAAAGAAGCCATGAATCGTCAACATGCTCATCGGACCGGCTTCTTCAAAACTCAAATCGAACTCCTTCACCATAAAATTGGCAAAGTTATAGGCGGCAACGGCAAAAAGCAACTGGTTACGATCGAGTGTTCCGGTCGGGAACATTAACAGCATCCGGTAAGACGTGTTAGATTCAGCCGTGAAGACACGTGCCGAGTCGGCTGCCGACAACATACCATCATCCCCCACACCGAAACGCAAGTTCCAACTCATTCCCCTAATACCACCTTGAACCATCATACGCCCACGCAGAACACCTTTCAGCATTTCACCCGCCAGTTCCGTCACATCAGCCGTCGGATATTTCTCAACCAATGCTTTCAAGGCGTTTTTGAAACCTTCAGCATCCCCAGCCTGCACATAGGTCAGCGCCTCGAGGAACATGAACTTAGGCAACAGATCCGCCAACGGATACTTGGCACTGACATCGCGATAATTACGACGAACGGTGACCGTATCTTCCGCCAGGTAACTTGCATAGGTCGCCTGGTAGATCGAATCCTGCACCTTGTCCATCATCCGGATATTATATTCGTAATTCGGATCGGCAATCGCAACCGCATAATCCGATTCAGGGAAAGTCGTAACCAACTTATTCTTATAAGCAGCAGCGAGCGCTTGGTTTCCGGAACGAAGAGCCATCAGATAAACCTGGTAGTAGCTTTCCAAAAGGTGACTATGCTTCGGGAAACGGCGTTCCAGTTCCTCAAAGGCTTCGGTTGCCAACGGGATATCCTCGAGTTTGTCCTTATAAATCATAGCCATGTTATAGAGACCATCTTCTATGATAATATTGGAAGCCTGGATATCTTCGGGTGTCAACGGAAGCTGCTGAATGTAATACTCACGTGTTTTCGGGTCATCGGAAGCAGCAGGTTCCAGTCCGGCCTCGAGCGAATCGGTAGCCAGTTCGCCCACCTCTCCTTCGGAAGCATCCTCAGTTTCGTCTGCCATATTCTCATTGAAAGTGGACATTTCTTTCTTACGTCGACGCCAGTCATCTTCCAGCGCACGCCGTCCCCATTTACGTTGGAAAGCTGCTTTTCCCTGCGATACTGCCTGCGGGTTATAGAAATAGAAACCGGAACCTCCGGATGTCGTCGGTAATGTGATGCCGCCAGTCTCTGTTCCTGGACGGTCGATACCAGTCCCTTTTGCCTCCTGTTCCGCCAGATAAGCTTCTTTCTCGGCCAGAGCCTTGGCTTCCTCCTCCTCTTTCTTCACCTGCTCGATGATTTTGTCGATCACGGCAAGCCGTTCCGACTCCGGCATTTTGGCAAGAGTTTGCAAACTATCCTGCAAATGGACCGCCTCCACATGCACGACCAACTCGTCCAAGATAGCAGACAGCTTGGATACCCGTTCATAGTCTTTATATTCTTTCTGGATGCCGGACAATGCACCGCTGAAATTCGGTTGTGCCTTGACATAGTCGCGCTTCTGGAAATAAAGATCACCCAGTTTGATCTGGCAGATCGCCTTGTCCAAACCGTTCTGTGTGCTTTTCTCCACACCCAGCTCGTAGTTTTTGATGGCATTGACTGTATCTTCACGGCTCATATAGACATTGCCCAACGCATAATAGACCTGATCGAGCAGGTCCTTGTTCTTATCGCTTTTCGCCATCCGTTGCAACATCTTGATCACTTTCTGATAATTGCCGCCAGTAAATACTTCGGTCTGGCGGATACGGGCGGCAAACTCCAGTTCATAAGGAGGATTAGCTTTGATCACCTGTCCGAACATCTGGTAGGCAAGCCCGTTCTGATCCTGTTCGGCATAAATCTGTCCCAACAAATACTTCATCCGGGTACGCTGGCGCCGATTCTTCTCCGCCTTGATCGCCGTCTTGAAATAAGGGACCGCTTCTTCATATTGCTTATTCTTCACCAGGTAGTCGGCATATACCGCCGCATACTGGTTCAGGTTCTTGCGAGGGATACCGTTCGTATTCAGTTTTCCTAAAATATCTTCCGCTTCATAGAACCATTCCATCTCGGAATAGCAGCGGGCCTGCCAAAGACGGGCTTCGGCCACCACTTCTTCATCATGGGCATAATGACGGGCTATGTAAGAGAAAGTGGCAGATGCCTGCAAGAAATCAGCATTATAGAACTGCGCCTGCCCCATCATCAACCAGCACTTTTTGAGGAACGGATTGTATTCTTCCTGTTCCTGCCAGGCACGTTGTTTGGATCATTGCGCCATCCCGGTTTCTTAGGCGGCTTTGCTTTGATGGAGTGGAGCTTGATCGCTTTATTGCTTTTCTCGATCGCCCGGTCGAAAGGACCTCCGGTTTCGGGCTTGTCTTTCGGTTGCGCACTGATCGGTACATCAGTATCATGTCGGAATAGCTTTCCTTATAGCCGTTCTGCATGGAAAGCAACGTTTCGTCAAACGATGTTTTTCCGTTGAAATAGATATTATAGCGGGAATTAAAAGCGTGATAGAAGCGGCTTGCCTTGGTATTCTTTTTCGTACTGCAAGACCAAAACAAAGAGACAATCAATAATGCGATTATATAGTAGAAACCTTTTTTCATTTCCCCTTTTAACGCTTTAAAACCGCTTTTATTGCTTTCACTATCAAAAAGAAAAGGACTAGGACAAGAATAATAAACGCCCCGGAAGGCACATTCAGAAGATAAGAAAGGACGAGCCCGAACACACATCCTAAGAAACCGATGGCAATGCTTCCGAAAATGATCTTCTTGAAGTCTGATGTAAAAAGGTTTACGGTGATCTGAGGCAATGTCAGCAAACTCATCAGGAGCATGATCCCGACCAGACGGATCGAAAGGACGATCGTCACGGCGATACAGCACATCATTACATATTCTATGCACTTGACGGGCACTCCTTGCGTCAGTGCAAAATCCCTATCGAAGGCCACATAAACGATCTCCCGCAGGAAAAGCGAGAAAAGGATAACCAGCAACAACGCCAAAGCGGCTATCCAGATAATATCTCCCGTCGAAACAGTCAGAATATTTCCAAAAAGGTAGGCGGATAGATTCGGTGCATATCCGGGTGTCAGGAAAATAAAGATAACGCCCAATGCCATTCCTAACGACCATATCCCGGCAATAGCAGAGTCTTCACGCACATTCTGTGTCTTGCTCGCCCACTCCACCCCGAATGCGGAGAGCACGGAAAACAACATTGCCATCAAGATCGGATTCATCCCGAGATAGAACCCCAACCCCAATCCACCGAAAGAAGCATGAGTGATACCTCCGCTGATAAAGACAAGCCGCCGCGACACGATATATGTCCCGACGATACCACAAGCGATCGCGGTCAGCAGGCTGCCCAAAAGGGCATGCTGGAAAAAACCATATTGAAGTAAATCCATTTCTATTCTCCTATATCCTTTTTTATGGTTTCTCGGCAGGAAACTTCTGTTTCATTATAGGGGGACTCCTGTTCCATGCCTATGAAACTGTTGTTCCATGCAAGGGGAACTTTTGTTTCATGGTTATGAAACTTAATGTATGCGCCGCTCCCCGACAATCAGGAACGCTTCGTCCTTCAGCTCATCCGGTAAATTAATAGCACGAAGTTGCAGACTACGCAACCAGCCAGCCACTTCGATCTCCTGCAACGTATAAAGCACATCACGGAACTCGTTCACGGCATCTTCATCGTATGCATCGGCCTCGACTCCCCGAAAACGGTCCAGTTCTTCATCGTCATAATACTCGATTTTTTTGCTGACTGCCGCCAACAGACTGTCGCGTTCACAGGTTTCATGCTGTCCGCAACATTCGTCAGTGACAAGTTCCTGTGCCTCGGGGATTTCAGAAATCTCCCCACGTTCCAGCATCTTCTGCAATTTCCGGTTCCGAAAATAACCGGCAATGGCAGCAACAACACCCAATACGATAATACCTATAACAATATACCACATAATAATTGACAATTAACAATGAGCAATTGACAATGGACTTCCAGACACCGACAACTAATTGTCAATTGCCTATTGTTCATTGTCAATTATAATAAAGCCTGCGGTTCTCAAGTCTCTCCAATAGTGCGGATAACTTTTGCTGACCACCTGCGGGTCAGCTATCTCGATCCCTTCCGGCAACACGAGGGCGGCAGGTGCAAATGCCATCGCCATACGGTGATCTTCGTAGGTCGCGATCACAGGATGCGCTTGCGGTTCACAACGTTCGCCGTTCCATTCCAAAATACTGTCGCCTCGATCTGCCAGAAGATACCCTAACTTGCGAAGCTCCGTCTTAAGCGCTTCGATGCGGTCGGTTTCCTTTATCTTCAGACTTTGCAAACCGGTAAAACGGAAAGGGATATTCAATAACACACAGGTCACGACAAAGGTTTGAGCCAGGTCCGGCTCGTTTACGAAGTTATAATTCAGTTTTTTGGTCCTATTCCCGTTGTGCTTCAAAACAACGCCCCGATCCGTGTAAGTCGTACCCACACCAAGCTGTGCAAACAATTTGGCTCCGGCGGCATCTCCCTGCAAACTGTTCTTAAACAGCCCCAGCAATTCGATCTCAGCATTTTTAGACAACGCCATCATGGAATACCAGTAGGAAGCAGCACTCCAGTCGGATTCAACGGTAAAGGGTATCGGATGATAATCCTGCGGTCTTACCTTAATGGTCTGCCCGTTCCATTCCGCCTTTACCCCATATTGTTCCATCAGCTGCAATGTCAGGTTGATATAGGGTTTCGAAATGACAACCCCTTCAAGATGCAAGGTCAGCCCGTTCTCCATCAGGGGGGCAATCATCAGCAACGCCGAAATATACTGTGAACTGACCCCACCGGCAAGCGAAATCTCGCCTCCCTGCAACGCACTTCCGAAAATGCGGAGAGGAGGATATCCCTCCTTCTCCATATATTCCACCCGTGCTCCCAGCGCATTCAGCGCATCCACCAGTATCTTAATCGGCCGGTTCTTCATCCGCTCCGTTCCGGTAATCGTCCACTCGCCCACCACTTTAGACAAAAAAGCCGTCAGGAACCGCATCGCAGTTCCCGCGGCTTTTATATCAAAGTCACGGTCATTCGAATTCAACGCCTTCACCATCACCTCCGTATCATCGCAATCCGACAAATTCCGAATCTCATACGGGCTATAGCTCAACGCATTAAGTATCAACGCACGATTACAGATACTCTTGGATGCGGGCAGCTTAACGGAAGCTTTCAGTGAATCAGGAGACTTTATTGTATAATTCATACTTTTGCATTAAAATGGAATACAAAAGTACGGAAATTATTGGGAAGATATCACTAATATTGTCCAGATATCACTATTGTAATAATTTTCCGACAATCATTATTTACACAACAATGCATAAGTACACCACAGCATCGGAGCCTGTCCATGATAGTCGCCAATAATCCGAGGACGGTCATAATAATACTGAAGATCATTCTTCTTTCCAGTACCGACACAAACTTCTTCCACATCTCCGTCCTTATTAATATAAGGGACTAAAGCAATCCATGCTTTTCTAGCTATAGGTCCATACTCTTCAGCTTCTAACCATCCCATCTTCACTCCCATAATCATTGCATAGGTAAACATAGCAGAACCAGATGTTTCAGGCCAACAGTCAGCCTTATCAATCAACTGATTCCACATACCACTTTTATCCTGATAATCTTTTAAACTTTTCATCATCAAGCGGTATCCCTCTAAAATACGAGCATGATTCGGATTATCTTCCGGAGTAGACAATAATAATTCTGCCATGCCTACAGCCATCCACCCATTCCCTCTTGCCCAGAAATACGGAACATCAGGAGCATGATAGAACAATCCGTTGGGACGCTGTAATTCATCCAAATAGACAACCATTTCTTTCACTGCACGATCCATATATTCACGTTTCCCTGTTGTATGATATGCTTGGGCCTGAAGAATTGTAATCATAAACATATCATCAATCCAAAGACGAGTTTGCCAAGATAGTCCTTTATCCGCCCAGGCTTTTTCCTCTGGGGTTGCATTAGCCGGCAAAGTCCATTGTGTATCAGCATAGGATAAACCCATTTCCAAATATTTCTTATCCTTCGTTATCTTATACAATTCTAACGGGATACAACAAATTTTGGATTGAAACCGGAAACCTGAACTTTTTCCAAGGCAACCATACCAAAGAAAAAACAGGAGCTTATCATATAAGTTCTTCCTATTTCCTCTGTCACTGTATCACTGATTCCTTTTTACCAATTGATATTCAACCTGTTTTATTTGTGATATATGCCCGTTTTCTCTATCACTACTCTATCACTACCCTATCACTGTGTCTCGTCCTGATTTTGGTTGACTGTGTATTAAAAAAATCCTGTTATAGGTTGTCTATAAATGTAAAAAAACAGACAATCCTTTCTTAATCCTAAAATAAGTTACCTTATCCTGTTTCACTACAGG
>ENA-OQCE01000045-OQCE01000045.1-human-gut-metagenome-genome-assembly--contig:-NODE-45-length-48561-cov-3.791056_pt1 | contig 48561 bp, 46 predicted proteins | sample MGYA00242495_ERZ504572 | MGnify/ENA primary metagenome ERZ504572 (study PRJEB26092, sample SAMD00036228) | human gut metagenome | host: Homo sapiens | study: EMG produced TPA metagenomics assembly of... | reverse complement strand
CACTTCCGGAATACCAATATGCTGATGGTGGACATAGGAACTGTGCTGATCGATCATGGCGCTTCGCTTTATTTCATTATTCATGGGTGAACTGGCAAAAGCATGCCGTAAGTCCGTTCGTGCAGGTCAAAGATCACGTGCTGTTGCCCGAAGCTTCCGGTTGGAAGAGGCAGATGCGAGATGAAACGCCTGCTGACGGAAGAGAAGATCCGGGAGATCGTGGCTCTGATTCCCGACGACTGGTTGCACTGGAGTGAAAGTCCCGGTAGGCCGCAAGAGATAAGAGAGATTTATATCCGGTTCTTATGTGAGAGACTGGCACATTCCGAAACATTTATAAAAGAAGCACAAGATGCAAGGAAAGCACTTATATGAATATGCCGTTATCCGTTTGGTCCCCAAAGTAGAACGTGAGGAGTTCTTTAATGTGGGAATTATTCTGTTCTCGAAAAGAGCGAAGTACATCAAGGCGCTTTATAAGGTAGACGAGAACAAGTTGAATCTGTTTTCTTCTGAGTTGGATCGTGAATCGTTGTTTGCCAATCTGCATGTTTTCGATAAAATCTGTTCCGGTACGAAAGAGGGCGGCCCTATCGCTGCTCTGGACATCCCGGAACGGTTTCGGTGGCTGACAGCAGTGCGGAGTGCATCTATCCAGACTTCACGTCCGCATCCGGGTTTCTCCGACGACTTGGACCAGACGTTGGAGATACTGTTCAGGGAATTGGTTCTGTAACGATATTGTAATTGATAGTAAACAGCGATTTAATACTCCGGTTGTTCCTTTGCAGCGGTTTTAATTAGGTGAAAATATATTTGTTTTAACGCAAAAAGAACAAACATGGAGATTAAGAGTAGAGTGACCCGATTTGCGGGTTTGCTATGTATCGCAGGTGCATTACAGGGATTCCCTGTAATCTATTCCGCCAATCCGGGCGGAATCATAAGCGTAGCCCGGCAGGGCACGTATCATCTGACAGGTACGATTGTGGATGGATACGGAGAACCCGTTATCGGAGCCAATGTAGTGGAAAAAGGAACGACTAACGGGGCGGTGACCGATATCGACGGGAAGTTTTCGCTGGAAGTAGCCCCTGACGCTGTGTTAACCATCTCTTTTATCGGATATATCTCGAAAGAAATCACACTGAAAGGAGAGAAAGAGCTGAAAGTGGCCTTGGTGGAAGATACGCAGACGCTGGACGAAGTGGTCGTGGTCGGTTATGGCACACAGAAGAAAGTGAACCTGACCGGAGCCGTCGAACAGGTGACCAGCGAAGTGTTTGACAATCGTTCCGTTCCCAATGTGACACAAGCCCTGCAAGGTTCGATCCCCAACTTGAACATCCAGTTGACTGACGGTAAGCCGACCCGTTCGGCGAGTTATAATGTCCGCGGTACGACTTCGATCGGGCAGGGTGGTAGCGCACTGGTCCTGATCGACGGTGTGGAAGGTGATCCCTCGATGTTGAACCCGAACGATATCGCCAGCGTGTCTGTCTTGAAAGATGCCGCTTCGGCTGCCATCTATGGGGCGCGCGGTACTTTCGGGGTCGTACTGATCACCACCAAAGAGCCGACTAAGGACAAGACTTCCATTACCTATTCCGGAAATTTCGCCATGCAGAAACCGGTGACGGTCCCGACTTCGTGACCGACGGATATGAATATGCCAGTCATTTCTATGAAGCCTATCATGCATGGAACAACTATTCGGCCGACCCTAAGAACATCAACAAGACGCAAGAATTCTCCCTCGGCTGGCTGGAAGACTTCAAAAGACGGAAGGAGCAGGGCATAACTGACGAGGTGACGGTCGATGCTACCGGCAAATATGTCTATTACGGCAACGAGGATTATTATGACGCCCTGTACAAGAAAACGACTTTCGCACAGGACCATAACTTGTCGGTGACCGGTAACAACGGGAAACTGAACTACTATGTATCCGGACGGTTCTATGGCTACGACGGTTTGTTCCGCTATAATACCGACAATTATAAGATGATGAACCTGCGTGCGAAAGGTTCCGTACAGGTGTTCGACTGGCTGAAGATCGAGAACAATATGGATTTTTCCAATATGGATTACCATAACCCGATCAACGTCGGCGAAGGCGGCTCCATCTGGCGTAACATTTCCGATGAGGGCCATCCGACCTCGCCTATCTTCAATCCCGACGGCAGCCTGACTTTCTCGGCCGCTTATTCGTCGGTGACTTTATCTATGGCAAGAACGGTATCGATACCAATAACAAGGTGTTGAAGAATACGACCGGCTTTACTGCTTCCTTTCTGGAAAACAAGTTGCACGTACGGGGCGACTTCACGTTCCGCAACACGGACGAGGGACAAACGCAACGCCGTGTACCGGTTCCCTACAGCACGCACGAAGGCAGACGGTCGAACTGAGCGCCAAATACAATGACTTGAAGGAAAGTAATATGCGGACCGAGTATATCGCGACCAACCTGTATGCCGACTACGAGGATACATTCGGTGATGCACATTATTTCAAGGGTATGGTCGGTTACAACTATGAACAGTCAACTTATAAGAGCACCTATGTGCAGCGTAACGGGTTGCTGCTCGACGATTCGGAAAACATCAACTTGGCGCTGGGAGATGCGATCACTACGTCGGGAGGTTATAACAGATGGCGCGTGGCAGGTGGCTTTTTCCGTCTGAACTATGCGTTCAAGGATCGCTATCTGTTGGAAGTGAATGGACGCTATGACGGTTCTTCCAAATTCCCGACCGATCAGCAATGGGCGTTCTTCCCTTCCGTCTCCGGTGGATGGCGTGTGTCGGAAGAGGCGTTCTGGAAGGTGAACCCGGATTTGTTCTCCAGTCTGAAAATACGTGCTTCATACGGTTCGTTAGGAAATGGTAATGTTTCTCCCTATAGCTTCCTCGAGTTGTTGAGCATCAGCACTTCCGGCCGTGTCCTGAACGGTTTGAAGAACAAGTATACGAGTGCTCCTGCCGTCATGCCTGACGGACTGACCTGGGAAACGGCAACGACGACCGATGTCGGACTGGACTTCGGCATGTTGAACAACCGCTTGCAATTTAACGGTGACTATTACATCCGTAAGACAACGGATATGTACACGGTCGGCGAAACGCTTCCCGATGTGTTCGGCGCCTCTTCTCCCAAAGGCAACTATGCCGACATGACGACCAAGGGATGGGAAATCACGCTAACTTGGCGCGACCAGTTCACATTGGCGGAGAAACCGTTCAACTACGAGATCCGTGGTACGCTGTCCGACTATATCTCGACCATCGACCGCTATAACAACCAGACAGGTAACCTGGATGACTACTATGCCGGCAAGCGTGTAGGTGAAATCTGGGGATATGTGACTGAGGGGCTGTTCAAGGATCAGGCCGATATCGACAGCCATGCTGACCAAACATTGATCCAGTCTTCTTCCAAGCGTATCACTTATCCGGGAGATGTGAAGATCAAGGACCTGAACGGCGACCATGTGATCGATTACGGCAATAACACTGTAGACGACCACGGCGACAAGACCGTAATCGGAAATGCGTTGCCTCGCTATGCGTATAGCATCAACCTTTCCGGTGACTGGAACAACTTCTTCCTTTCCGCCTTCTTCCAGGGGGTGGGTAAACAGGATTGGTATCCCAGTTCGGAATGTATTTTCTGGGGACAGTATAACCGCCCGTATAACAACATGCCTACCTGGCATCAGGGCAATTATTGGACAGAAGACAATACGGATGCTTATCTGCCCCGTTATGCCGGCTATAATGCTTCCCTGAAGTCTACACCGCAGACCCGCTACTTGCAGAATGTCGCTTATATCCGTCTGAAGAACCTGCAATTCGGCTACACTTTGCCACAGCCGATCGTTTCGAAAGCCAAATTGCAGAATGTACGGGTTTATATTTCGGCCGAGAATCTCTGGTGCTGGTCCCCGCTCTACAAGCATACGCGTGACCTCGACGTGACGAACATCTACGGTTCCGATCCCGACCTGACGGATGCCGATATGTCGTCCGGACTGAACGGGAACCGTGGTAGCGGTGACGGGAACAGCTATCCGCAGATGAAGAGTGTGAGTTTAGGTTTATCAGTAACATTTTAATTAAAGAACTATCAACGACATGAAACGGATTATATATTCTTTTGTATCAGTCTGTTTACTCCTTTCCTCCTGCTCAATGGACGAGACACCGCAGGCTTCGGTGGACAAAGACACAGTCTTCAGGACGGAGAAAGGGCTGGAAACATATTCCTATTCTTTCTATAATATGCTCCCTTCCGTCAGTGACGGTTTCAGGCAGGATGCCATGTGCGATTATGGAGCGGTGACCAGCTTCGACAACTTTATCCGCGAAGGGGCTTACTCGGCCGAGTTGAGCAGCGGGTGGTCGTGGAGCGATCTGCGCAACATCAACTACTTTATTGAGAACTGTACGAACGAGGCGGTCGATGAATCTGTCCGTAACAACTATATCGGCTTGGCCCGCTTTTTCCGCGCTTACTTCTATTACGAGATGGTAGTACGTTTCGGTGATGTGCCTTGGATAGACCGTACGTTAGGTGTGGACGACGAGTTGCTGTATGCTCCCCGCGATTCGCGGACTATCGTCATGGATCATGTGTTGGAAGACCTGGACTTCGCTTGTGAGAATATCTCGCGGACGAAGGACGAAACCGGTTCTCTGGTGACGAAATGGGTGGCTTATGCGTTGAAATCCCGTATCTGCCTCTTCGAAGCTTCTTTTCGCAAGTATCATACGGAGTTGGGATTGACCGACTCGGCCGACGAATGGTATCAGGAGCTGTCCGTGCTGCCGAAACGGTTATGAAGGAAAGCGGCCATTCTATTTATACGGGTGAGGGTACGGATGCTTCTTTCCGCTCGCTGTTCATCAGTGATAAGCCGGTAACTAGTGAAGTGATGCTGGCGAGCTGCGCCGATGCCGGGCTGGCTGTGTTGGGCGAAGCTAACTGGTGGTGGACTTCAGGCACGTACGGAGCGCGTTTCAGTATGATCCGTACCTTTGTCAATACTTTCCTGAATACGGATGGGACACCGTTTACGGATCGTGCCGGTTACGAGACGATGGAGTTCTATGACGAATGCCAGAACCGTGACGCACGCCTTGCCCAGACGATCCGCACACCGGGGTATGAACGCGACGGGGTGCCTGCCGCTCCTAACTTCAACGGTTATTCCTATACGGGCTACCAACCGATCAAATATACGTTGGATGATACCAAATACGATGCCGGTGCTTTGAATACGAATGCGATTCCGTTGTTCCGTTATGCCGAAGTCCTGCTGAACTATGCCGAGGCAAAAGCTGAGTTGGGGACGCTGACGGATGCGGATTGGGCGAATACGGTCGGTGTGTTGCGTGCACGCGCCGGTATCACCGGCGGTCTTTCTGCCAAGCCAACCAAGGTGGATGCTTATTTCCAGCAAAACTATTTCCCGAATATTTCCGATCCGGTCATCCTCGAAGTGCGTCGTGAGCGCTCCATCGAATTGGCTCTGGAGGGGTTCCGCTTCACCGACCTGAAGCGTTGGAAACGCGGTGAGCTGATGACGATGCGTTGGACTGGTATATATGTTCCCGCCTTGAATGTCCAGATGGACCTCGACAAAGACGGTACGCCGGACGTGATCTTCTATAAGGGAGAGAAGCCGACCGGTCTGCCTGCTTCCTGTACGCCTGTTTCGGTAGGAGAGGGCACACAGCAGGGATTGACCGGGGCGGATTCGGGTAATCTGACTTGGTCGGACGATGATCCGCGTATCTGGTACGACGATGGTCGCCAGTATTACTACCCGATCCCTCAGTCGGCAATCATCAAAAATGGAAACCTGAAACAGAATCCTGGTTGGTAAATGTGTAATCGATAAATGATAAGGATATGAAAAAGACAATAAGTGTATTTGCTTTGGTCCTCCTGCTGGCAGCTTTGCTCCAGTCATGGGCCATGAAAGAATCCCATCCGGCCACAGGCGGGAGGAGCGAACTGAACGTGGCGACTTTCAACCTCCGTATGGATACGGAAAAAGATGGTGTGAATGCCTGGCCGAACCGCAAAGAGATGGTGAAAGGACTGATCCGCTTCCACGATTTCGATATCTTCGGGACACAGGAAGGGTTCAAGTACATGTTGGACGGGATTGCCGAGTTGGATGGGTATGCCTATATCGGTGCCGGGCGCGATGACGGCGAGGATGCGGGCGAACATTCCGCTATCTTCTATAAGACCAGTCGTTTCGATTTGTTGGACAAGGGGAATTTCTGGTTTTCCGAAACACCGGATGTTCCGGGCAAGGGCTGGGATGCTACTTGCTGCAACCGTATTTGTTCCTGGGGTAAGTTTCGCGATAAGGAGAGTGGCAAGGTGTTCTATTTTTTCAATTCCCATTACGACCATCAGGGGAAGGTGGCACGCCGGGAATCCTCCAAACTGCTGATCGCTCGTATCAAGCAGATTGCCGGAACGGATGCGACGGTCTTTGCGACGGGAGACTTCAATGCCGTTCGACCGATGAACCGATGGTGACGCTAGCATCCGACGGTCTGTTGCTGGACTCGTATGACCTGAGCGAGCAGCCGCGTTATGGTACGGAAGGTACTTACAACAGCTTCAAGACGGATTCCGAGATGATGAACCGCATCGATTATATCTGGGTGACGAAGGGGACGAAGGTGAAAAAGTATGCTGTTCTCAACGATATGCAGTACGGTCGTTTCCCGTCGGATCATTTTCCCGTGATGATACAAGTCACGTTTTAAAGTTTATTTGAATGACAGGTACGGTGTGAGCCGTTTCTTGTCCGTATCTGTAAATTCTTCTATCAGTTGCAGGTTCTCCCATCCGGAGAGCCTGCTTTTTTGTTTCCGGAGCTGTTCGATCGCTTTTGCCTGTCGGTAGTCGAGGTAAGGGTGTTTACGGAGAGCGGCGGCGGGTAAGGCGTTGACCTCTAACCGGCGTACATGGAGCGTGTCGGCAATGAACCAGGGGGCGAGGGCTTGGTAGCGTTCTTCATCGATCCCATACACTTCCGCCAACTGGCTGACATCGTAGAAGCTCCTAAGAGTTCTCTGTATTTCATGATCCGCCGAGCGAAGGTGCTGCCGATGCCAGGGACTTTTTTCAGGATCGTGGTGTCGGCGGTGTTGAGTTCGACGAGGGTTCCCGGCGCGTACTTTTCCGTTCGAGTGTATAGGGTATATCCTTTCCTCTTCTTGCCTGTAGGGTAGGAGTTGTTACCTGTAAGGGTAGGACTTTTATCTTTAAGGGTATTCTTGGTTTTATTCGGATGAGGTCCGGATTCTTTCCGGATGAAATTTTTTCCCCCTTCGGATGTATTTTTTCCGGTGATGATCCGTCTTTCGCCCGGTGCTTGTCGGTTTTCCGTTCGATGGGCATCTGTCTGCGCTTCGATAGGCATCCGTTTCGTGTTTGTCCAAAGCAATAAGATCCAGGAAATAGTGATGAGGCAAAGGAGTAAAGCCAGTGCTCTCCGTTCGCCTTTGGAGAAGTAGAGAAGGTCGCGCCAGTTCATGGTAAGAAAGTATTTTTTCGAATGGTTTTGGTCTCCATAAGACAGTTATTATTAAATGAATACTATTTTACAAAGGTATAAGTTCCCTGCCGATATGCAAGGAACTTACGGGTTTATTTTAAAATAGTTTCTTCAGCTGGTCAAGCAGGCCGAGTTCGTTTAGGAATACGATGCCGATGGCGATCGGGGAAACGTATTTCATGAAGAAGACATAAATGGAGAAGAGACGGAACTTGATCGTCCCTTCGTTGGTCAGCTCGGCTTTCAGGATTTTCTTGTCGACACGTGTCCCGACGAAGATGCAGGTCAGCATTCCTCCTAACGGCAGCATGATCTTGGCCGTCAGGTAATCCAGTGCATCGAAAAAGATCAGTCCGCCTATCGTGAACTCTTTTAATAATCCGAACGAGAGTGAACTGAGAATGCCTAAGATGAATACACCGATCGAAACGAGCCAAGCCGCTCTTTTCCTTGTCATACGGAACTCTTCATGGATATAGGCGGTCACCACTTCATGCAAGGAAATGGTAGAAGTCAGTGCCGCCATCGCCAGCAAGATATAGAAAATAAGCGACCACAAGCTGCTGAACGGTAACTGCTCGAATACGTTGGGCAAAGTGATGAATACCAGTTGGGCGCCTGCCGATGGGGTAATCCCGAAGCTGAAGACTGCCGGGAAGATCATGATCCCTGCCAGGACTGCCACAAAAGTATTGATGATCGTCACCTGCCAAGCTGTTGCCAACATGTTGGTGTCTTTCCCGAAATAAGAAGAGTAGGTGATAAGGCAACCCATGCCGAGACTCAGCGAAAAGAACGCCTGCCCGACGGCACTCAGTACAACGGATGAAGTCAGCTTGCTGAAATCCGGTTTGAACAGGTACACCAGTCCCGCTTCTGCATTTGGCAGCGTGACGGAGCGTACACACATCACGACCAGGATAAAGAACAGGAGTGGCATCATGATCTTGGAGGCCCGTTCGATACCTTTCTCCACACCCGAGGCAATCACGAAATGCGTCAGTCCGATAAAGACCGCTGTCCAGAAGATCGGCCGGAGTGCATTGGAAGAGAAGTTGTCGAAGCCGGCGGTAAAGTCCACCCCCGGCGTACTGTAGAGGCTGCCGTTTACTGTCTGCCAGACGTATTCGAGTGTCCAGCCGGAAACGACCGCATAGAAGCCCAGGATCAGGAAAGCGGCCAGGATGCCGTTGTATCCGATCCAGCACCATTTCGTCCCGGGGGCCATTTTCTTGAACGAACCGACCGTATTGCTGCGGGAGTAGCGGCCGATAAAGAATTCGGTTACCATTACCGGAATTCCTAAGAATATCATGAAGAGAATATAGATAAGCAAGAATGCGGCACCGCCGTTCGTCCCTAACATATAAGGAAAACGCCAAATACTTCCCAGTCCTACGGCGCATCCTACGGTAGCTAGGATAACTCCGAGTTTACTACCGAATGTGACTCTGTTGTCCACCATGTTTGAATGAATAATTAAGAATTAAAAATTAAGAAATAATTGCCCTCTTTTCACTTTCAACTTTCCCCTTTCAACTGTTGAACCGTTCCGTCCTTGATATGGATCACGCGGTCTGTATCGGTTGCCAGTTGCTCGTCGTGTGTGACGATGACGAATGTCTGGTGCATCTGGTTGCGCAAGTCGAAGAAGAGCTTGTGCAGCTCTTCCTTGTTCTTGGTATCCAGACTTCCTGATGGTTCGTCTGCGAGGATTACGGACGGGTTGTTGATGAGGGCGCGGGCAACGGCTACGCGCTGTTTCTCTCCGCCTGACAGTTCGTTCGGTTTGTGGGACATCCGATCGGTCAGGTTCATGAAGTCGAGAATCTCCTTCGCCCTTTTCTCGGCTACAGCCTGTTTTTCACGGGCGATCAGTGCCGGGATCATCACGTTCTCCAAAGCCGTGAACTCCGGGAGAAGCTGATGGAACTGGAAAACGAAGCCGATGTTCCGGTTGCGGAATGCCGCCAGTTTTTCTTCCGAAAGGCGGACGGTTTCGGTCCCGTTTATATATAGTTTGCCGCTGTCCGGAGCATCGAGTGTCCCGATGATCTGAAGCAGGGTAGTTTTTCCCGCCCCGCTCGGACCGATAATTGCTACGATCTCACCCTCGCCTATCGTCAAGTCGATTCCTTTCAATACTTGCAGGGAGCCGAAGCTTTTGGTTATTCCTTTTGTTTGTATCATATCAGTGAAAGTTGAAAGTTGAAAGTTGAAAGTTGTATAAGGAAAAGAATAACTTCTCATTTTCAACTTTCAACTTTCAACTGGTTAATAACATATGAGGCTAAGTAGCATCCGAATATTGCCGGCATATAGGAAACGGTTCCGGTCGTTGTCCGTTTGCATTGTTCGCCTTCCACTTCTACGACGGCATCAGGATTGGCTATCTCGGTAGAGAAGACAACCGGAATCCCTTTGTTGACGCCCAGACCGCGCAGTCGTTTGCGTACGGCTTTTGCCAATGCGCAGTTGCAGGTCTTCGAGATATCCGCGATCCTGACTTGTGACGGGTCCATCTTGGCTCCGGCACCCATTGAGGAAACGACAGGGATATTTCTCTGATAAGCGTGATACAAGAGGAATACTTTCGGACTGAGGGAATCGATCGCGTCAACGACAAAATCGTACCGGGTCGTCGAAAGCACCTCTTCCGTCCGTTCGTCGCGCAAAAATTCGTTCAGGACGTTTAGTTTCAGACGGGGATTGATATCTAACAGGCGACGGGCTACGACTTCAGCTTTCGGCATCCCCAACGTCGAATGTAACGCCGGCAGTTGGCGGTTGATATTGCTTTCGTTCACCGTATCGGCGTCGACGATCGTCATGTGGCCGATTCCGGCGCGGCATATCTGTTCGGCTGCATAAGCTCCCACACCTCCTAGTCCCACTACCAGCACATGGCTATGTGCCAGCCGCTCCATCCGGTCGGCGCCTAACAAAAGTTCCGTCCGTGTGTTCCAATTGTAACTCATTAAAATGATTTTGGATGCAAAAGTAATAAATCAATCAGAAATGCCCTGCTATTTAGCCATCTTTTAACGAAAAAGGGGCGATACACTCCGATTGTGAGAGATAAGGAATAATTCGTATCTTTGTCCGCAATAAATTCAAATACTTATGAAGATACAACTCTATTGGCTGCTTTTGGCAGCTTTATTGTTATTGCCTGGAAAAGCAAACGCCGCAAATAACAAGAAACCGTTTGTCATCCCTGAATTGCAGGAATGGAGAGGAGCTCGGGGGATGTTCACTCCTACGGCTACATCCCGGATCGTGTATACCGGAAAAGATCCGTCTGTAGCCCGTGTTGCCAATCAGTTTGCCGAAGACTACGAGCTGATGTTCGGCCGTCGGATGCAGGTCGTGCAAGGTCGTGCGGCTGCCGGCGATTTTGTGTTCTCCCTCTCGTCCGACAGCCGGTTGGGAGAGGAAGGCTACACGATGAAGATCACTGACCGCGTCACCGTTACTGCTCCTAAGAGCAAGGGGCTGTATTGGGCTACCCGCACGTTGCTACAACTGACCGAACAGCAGGGTAATCAGGCTTTGCCGAAAGGGGCAGCCCGTGATTATCCCGACTATGCGATCCGTGGTTTTATGATGGATTGCGGGCGTAAATTTATTCCAATGAGCATGTTACGTGATTATGTGAAGATGATGGCCTACTATAAGATGAACACATTCCAGATCCACTTGAACGATAATGCTTTCAAGCAATATTACAATCACGACTGGAACAAGACCTATTCGGCTTTCCGCTCGAATGCGAAACTTTTCCCGGACTGACGCCCGCGATGGCTATTATACAAAAAAGGAGTTTATTGCCCTGCAACAACTCGCCGATAGCCTAGGTGTGGAGATCATCCCGGAGATAGATGTCCCGGCACATTCGCTTGCGCTTACACAGTATAAGCCGGAGATCGGCAGCGAAGAGTATGGCATGGATCATCTTGACTTGTTCAAACCTGAAACTTATGAGTTCGTGGATGCTCTTTTCCGCGAGTACCTGGAAGGACGTAATCCCGTCTTTACCGGCAAACGTGTCCATATTGGAACGGACGAATATTCCAATAAGAAGCAGGATGTGGTGGAGAAATTCCGTGCTTTCACCGATCACTATATCCGTTTTGTGGAAGGCTTCGGCAAGCAGGCTTGTGTCTGGGGAGCTTTGACGCACGCAAAGGGTGAAACACCTGTAAAATCTGAAAACGTGCTGATGAGCGCTTGGTATAACGGGTATGCCGATCCGAAAGAGATGATCAAACAAGGCTATGACCTGATTAGTATCCCTGACGGGTATCTATATATCGTTCCCGCAGCAGGCTATTATTATGATTACCTGAATACGGAAATGCTTTATAAAGAATGGACGCCCGCCCATGTAGGGAAAGAAGTGTTTCCCGAAAAGCATAAGCAGATCAAAGGCGGTATGTTTGCTGTCTGGAACGACCATGCGGGTAACGGCATCAGCACGAAGGATATTCACTATCGCGTGTTTCCTGCTATGCAGACGTTGGCTGTTAAGATGTGGACGGGAAAGGATTGTACGGTTCCGTATGCGGACTTTAACAGCGCCCGTATGGCGATCAGCGAAGCACCTGGCGTGAACGTGGCCGGACGTATCGGGACGGAGCCGCGTTCCGTTTACAACCTCGAAACTTTGAAGCCGGGAATGGAAACGGGGGTGAAAGAGATTGGCTATCATTATACCGTCTCTTTCGATATCAAAGCGGAGGCGGAGGAAAAGGGAACCGAATTGTTCCGTTCGCCTGATGCCGTCTTTTATCTGTCTGATCCGGCTTCCGGAAAGTTGGGATTTATCCGGGATGGATATCTGAATACCTTCAACTACCAGTTTTATCCAGAAGAGACCGCATCGGTAACCATTACTGGGGACGAGAAATCTACGCGGCTTTACATCGACGGTAAGTTGAAAGAGGATCTGGCTATCCGGAAACAGTATTTCAATGGAGGAAAAGATTCGATGAATTATGTCCGCACATTAGTATTCCCATTGGAAAAAGCGGGAAATTTCAAGAGCTCGATCCGTAATGTGGAAGTGCTGAACTATTGCAAGCCGGAGATGTAGGCTTAACTGGTGACAATTGTGGAATTATAGACGGGGCGTGTGGATTTTTTCTACACGCCCCGTTTGTTTTATGGGGTGACTTCCCGCTTTGCAAGCGCTTTTATCGGTTTGGCATGGCGTTTGTATTTATGTCAATGTAATGGAGTTTAGGTTATAAGAAGATTGTTTAGATTTAGGTTTTAAGATTATGAAAAAGATTGTTTTAGCATTAGTCGTTGCAGTTGTTGCATGTGTGGTGGTATTTGCATCTCAGGATGTGAAGTGTAGACAGGCTGCTGTATATTCATCTTTCGAACAGGTTACTCCCGATGGGTTTCGGAGAATAGATATGCAAAACCTCCCACATGCCGTATTACGGACAATGGGAACCTCTTCTTCTTATGAGGGTTGTACTTTTGAAGGAGCTTATATGATGGGGAATCCCGGACATGAAACTTATAAGATCGAGATTGGTAATCCGGACCGGAGCGAGGAGTTTGTGTTGATGAACGGCCGTGGAGAAGTGATTAAGTAAGAAATTATATTGGAAGGAAGTGTGTCGAAATCTATCTGTTTTTCTATCAAGAAAAAGATGATTTTGACACACTTCCTTTTAGGTTATTTTATTTTCCGATAAATCATTTCCAAAGCCACTAATCTTGTCGTTTTACCGGCTTCTATGCCCGGCAGGTCCTTTCCGCTCAGTTTTTTCCAGGCGGTTAGAGTCGCCATATCCACCGGCTCCTGCAAACGTGCAGTCCATTCGGGAAGATAGCCGCGAAGTCCCAGATATTGCACCATGCGGAAGTGAGGACTCGTGTAATCCACATCCTTGAAATACATAAGTGTCGCCTTCTGGTCGACCAGCTTGTCCTGTAGACGGGAGAGGTCGATGTTCTGCACCTTCACCTTTCCGTCAATCGAAAGGGCGGAGGCGATACCAGCGGCCTGTCCCATTGCCATCCAGCAAGGCTCCATGCGCAGGGTGGAAAATCCGATGTGCGAACCGACACCGGGACGGCAACAGGAGGTTGCCCACTTCTTTCGGGACCATCACGCCATAGGGGACTGTGTATACTGCCGACGGATAGCTCAGGAAGCCGTCCAGATGCACTCTTCCTTCTTCTCTTTTCCGTACCGCATGCGAATCCAACGCATAATGGCTCGCCGTTATGCTGCTTTGGTGGATGGGCGGGCGGCTACCGATCGTTACCGGAATGGCATCGTTGGCGGTAAAGAAATATGCACCTTCGAAACGACGGCCTTCACGGACGTAGACCTGGCGCGGGAAATGCCCGTTGTCCGCATATTCGTCTTTCGAAAGTCCCCATTCTTTTGCTGCTTTGCGGAAGTGGGCGGGCAGTTCGGGGTCGTTTTGGGCGAACCAGAAAAGGCCTTCGGTGTATTCACGCAGACGTTGGGCGAACTTGTCGCGCCATTCCCACGAAGAGGTGGGCCAGGGCCAGTTCTCCTCAGGCAGGTCGGTCGATACGAACACACCGTGCTGGTTATTGGCGTCCGTCTTCATGTTCGGGACATGGACGATGTTGGTGATCTTGGCGATCCCCCATTTGTCTCCCGGAAGTTTGGAAGGGTTGCCGGTCTTGATATGTTTCCGGTTCTCTTCCATCATTTCGGGTGTCACGCATTGCATGGCGGCATCCGTGTTGCGTCCGGTCCAGACGTCCTCCACAATGGAGGCATAGTCTTCGCGGTTATAATGGGCCGGCTTGGTGAAAGCCACACGGTTCGCCGGATTATTGGTCAGACAGAGGCGGTAATTGTAAGACTGCACGGCATTGTCTTTCTTGAACGTGCTGCCGTCCCCTTCCGGACCGCCCCAATATTTGTAGACGCGCCCGGCTCCGGGCTCGCCGAACTCGTCTTTCCCTTCGCGCCCTACACGGAAAGGAACGCCGGCGGCAGCCCCGAGGTCACCTTCGTAGGTGGCATCCAGGAATACAGAACCGGTATATTCCTCCATCTCCCCGGTTTCGCGGTTCAGGATACGGATCTTTTCGATGCGGTTGTCGCGCATGACTATGTTTTCATCTTCGGCATCGAACTGACGCATGGTCAGGACCGTGATCTTATCCTTCTGCCCGTCGAGCATTTTCTGGAAGATGCGTGCTCCGACGGAGGGTTCGAAGTGGTAGCCGTCGCTGCATACTTTCACCTGCTCGGAGCCAGGACCGTAGGTGTCGATATAGTGTTGTTTCACTCCGTCCACAAACTCACGGAACAAGCCGGTCGTTGCGGCACGGGTGGCGATGTCGGTTGCTCCGAGTCCGTTGGCGGGAAGTCCGCTACATAGCGGGTACGTTCGAGTATTACCGATTTTTCCCCATCCGGCAGCCGAGATGGCTGCATGATCCCTCCGGGGTTGCCGCCGACGATCACCAGGTCGTAGGACGACTGGCCGAAAGCGGTCGCACAGGCCAAAAGGAGGGAGAGTACATGTGTTTTCTTTCTCATAAAGTGCTATTTACTGTTTAATATTTCTTGGGCATAACGGGCATAGTGGCCTTGCAGACCGTCGGCATACCGTCGGAGCACCTCTTCTCCGATACCGTCCTGGTCGCCGCATAGGTAAAGGGCTCTTGCCAAATGCAACTCCTTCAATGCGAGGTTACGGGTAGACGTGTCGTTGAGGTCGGGGACCGCATTGCTACGTGCTTCGGCAAACGAAAGGATCGAATGGCCCCGTACACCCGGTGTCGTCAGCATGGCCAGTAGTACGGAGACAGCTTCGCGGCTGCCGATTGCTTCGGTGGCCATAGTGATGGCACGGAAGTGGGAAAGATAGTCTTCCGGCTCCAGCTTCTTTGCTTTTTCCAATATGGTGGGAAGGACGGATGTATCGCGGGCGTTTCCCAATGCGGTGATAAGGCATCCAAGCGGCTGAGGCACATCCCGAATTGTCCCATGCCGGTGTAGTGCCAGCCTCGTCCCAGTCTTTATATTGCCGGATGGCTTCAGCCAGTACCGGGGCATGTTTCCCTTGTCCTAAGATACACAGGATGCTGGCAAGGATCACTTTTTCTTCCGGCATAGTGGCTCCGGCGATTTGTTTGCTGGCGAGCTGTATGCAACGTTCGGGATCGGTCAGTAATATTTCGAGCCCTTTATAATTATCCGTCACGCTGGCGATAGCCTTCTTCATCTCGGAATTACTGAATCCCTTGAACTCTTTATCTGTCAGCACCCGTTCCGGTAGGTTACCGATCTTGACCAGGTGACGTTGTACCTTCTTGATGTCTATCTTTCGGGGTGATTTGTTTTCCTTGACACACAAGGCGGAAAGATAACCGACTGCATATCCCTGGTTTTGCAGGCAGGGTTGCATGCGGATCACCGGCATGGCATCCGGTGCGCACTTGCTCCCAGGCCGGTGGTCAGGATACCTTCCAATCCTTTCGGTAACAGGCAGCGCAAGGGGACATCTGCATCATAAATCTTGTGGCGCTTTTCCGGTGGGTTTAGGATGAAGAGCGGGTCTATGATCATACCGTGTGTATCGAACGAACTTTTGTGATAAGAAATCGTGTCGGGATAGCGGCGATGGTTGATCACGTCGTATACCGAGATGATGTAGTCTCCGATTACCCGCCGGCGTTCGCGTGTCTGGGGGATTTTGACCAGATCGTATTGTCCTTGCAGTTTTGTTTTGGCTTGGACAAAAGCGCGTGATACATCTAGAATATCCGTGTCGTCTACGAACAGCCAGTCGTTGTTGTTGTAATAGTCGCCCGGCGCCCATTTTCCAGTTCCCGCACCTTGTACGGCGATTGTTTTTTTACCTGTATAATCGAATGCCGCTCCGGCAGCAATGGCTATATCTGCGCTTCCAGTGCTGTCTATCAATATTTTGGATAGGATGACGCCTCGTCCGAAGGGAGTGGCGACTACGACTCCCTTTACTTGGCTTCCTTCTATCAAAGCACCGCATCCCATCACGCCGAACCAGAGTTTGCCTCCTGCCTGTAACAGCTCTTTACGATGCCATTCCATTTTCCAGTCGGCAGGGAAACGTCCTTCTCCTTTGGGTTGTCTTGGATGGTCTTTAGGTGCCATTGCCAGGACACTCTTGTCTATATGAGCGGTATATCCGCCTCGGAACCCATCCCAATAGACACCGATCATTCCTAGTGTACTCAATCCTCCAAGCCCGTGCAGGTATTCCAATACCAATGTATTGGCTCCCTGTTTGGCTGCAGATATTCCGGCGGACGCACCTGCTGTGCCGCTCCCATCACAACTACATCGTAGCTGCCTAAAACCGGAAGCGCACCTGCTGGAGAGTCGACGAACCCCTTTTGCAGGGACGGACGGAGTGGGGAGAGCAGTTCGCCTGTTTGTCCGTAGTTTGAAGCGTTTACTTTAAGCTGGCGGACAGTGGCCTGAGCTGGTACGGGTATATCCTTTATCTGCCTGGCTACTGTTTCGCCCATCATTTCTCCTATGAACAGGGCCGGAACGGGGCGCATCACTTTGGCTGCCAACTCTCTTGGTATCTCAGCACAGGGACCGAGTACCCATAGGTTTGCAATATTCTTAGATTTGAATGCTTGCATCGGTAACTTGCGCCAGGACACCGGATTCCCGTTATATGCTTTCTCGCTGTTAATCGTTTGTTTCGGAATATACCAGAGCAGATCCGAGCTGTCGACCTGGTCTATATCCCATGTCCGGTTACGGATGATCTGTTCGACCTCGGCCAGTGATGCATACGAGTCGTCTTTGAGTGGTAAATGGAATGTATAGCGGGTGACCGGATAGCTTTTCTCACCAACCTTGATGGGCTGGGATAATTCTTCGGCCTGGATAATTTCCGGTGCTTCTTTCGGGGTATTTCCTACTACGGTATAGCAGAATTCTTGCGAACCTGCGATAAAAGGTTTACGTTCTGCTCCTAATAGTCCGGCAACGGATGCATTGTGCGTCGCATCGATAATCGCTTTGCAACGGATAGCCTGTCTGCCCGAACGGTTTGCAATCACGACTCCCGCAGGTTTACCGGACGGGTCCGTCAGCACATTCGTTACATAGCTGCTGTAGAGGAACTGTACGTTGTTGTCGATCAGCTCGTCTTCCAGCGTTTTCTTTATATGAAGCGGAGTCGGGAAATTTTTCCCCGGAAAGAGCTTGCGTGCAAGTGCTGTCTGCAGTTTTTCCCCTGCTTCTCGCTCGTAGAGATGTGAGCCGCATATGTCTTCACCCAGATAGGCATATAGCCAACCAGGTAAACTCGACTACCTGTTTTCGCTGCGGCAACAGCAGCGGCAATAGCACGTGAACTTCCACCCGCGACCACAAGATCTACTTCTGCAATCACCGGAATCTTACGCGCCCCTTCATGGCAGAACCCTTCATCTGGAACGGCTGACTTCATGGCCGCTTTTGCTTCCGTCACGCTACCTAAAGAGCTAATGCGCCTCCGGCTGCCGTTACTTTTAAAAAATCACGTCGTGTAATCATGGTATTCTCTTTTTATACTTGGTTTTTATGGGAACTATAAAGATAAGAATTTTATTTTTTAGGAACTAATATAATAGCATCGGCAAATAAGGCACCCTTCGAACGGCAGCGTCAATCTTGATAGAAGATGTCCAGTTGCCTTTCTCAAACGCGTATGTGCCTAAACTTACCCATGCACCTTTGTGAGATCTGGGAGATATTTCTACTTGCTTGGTCCCCTCTTTACCCGTAATGTCAAAAGCCATAACTTCGGGCATTTCCTGGTCGGGAAGAGCTGTGCAGTAAAAGAACACTTCGTATGTATCCGCCTTTTTAATAACAGGCATAAAGGTGAAAGAGCAATTGTTCTTTTGGTTCGCCGACTTTAAGAAGCTGTTCTTATAATGCGCTCCAAAGCTTTTTTGCCAATGTCCGGATCTTTCTATTTTGTCGATATCGCTGTCATCGACTAATATTTCGGGAGTAGAACCGTCCAGATAAGGATTCTCTTTCAGGATTTTCCTTAGCTTGGTTACGTCTATTGTCTGGACGTCGGTATTATCGTCGATCGCTAATGCCGATGCTACGGCTGCCGACTGTCCCAGCACCATAAAGACCGGTTCCATCCGGATCGATCCGAAAGCGATATGGGTGGAAGAAATACATACGGGGACCAGTAGATTAGTACATTCTTCGCGTTTAGGCGTAATGCTCTTGTACGAGATCGGATAGGGTGGGAAGCCATGATATTGGACATCCCCTTCATTTTTTACCATACCGTTTGTAACGATACGTTGGCAATTATGAGAGTCCATTCCGTAGGCGGCCATTCCGATTGCATCTCCACAGTCTCTTCCCCTTGGCAATTTTTTTGTGTCATGATATATTCCCCGTTCAGGCGTCGGGCTTCGCGCACATATAGTTGGGTCGGAAAGTTATCATTGTCAACAAATTCATCTTTCGCCCATCCGAATCTGGAAACCTGGTCGCGAAGTTTGGAAGGGACTCTTTCATCGTGTGTGAGGAAATAGAGCAGTCCTTTTGTATAGTCTACATGTTCTTGCCAGATCCGTTCGCGGGTTGCATAGTTGCCATCCGGATATTCGTAATTCATACCGATCATATCAGTTGATAGTGGTCCGCGATTATTCACGTCATACTTATTATCTGGCATCATACCCCAGTTAAATAAGAGATAATTATCTATGTGTAAATCCATTTTACGGATAGCACGTGCCAATAGTTCATATTTGGCCGGATCATAGTTTTCAGGTTTTTCGAACGGACGTTGATTTTCTTTATTGTCGGTAAGGCATAAACGGAAATTGTATGCTTGTACGAGTTTATCTCCACTTCCTCTTTCTTTCAGTGTATTAGGTTGGATTCCCCAACATAAGCCACTATTCGGATCGCCTTCTTTTAGATATGGGTCTACTCCGTCCGGAAATTGATGCCAGAAAGACATTTGGACTCCGTTAAGAGTCTCGTCGTGTTCTTCGTTTCCTTCACGTCCTACAAAATAAGAGACACCGGCTTTTGCCATTAAATCGCCTTCATACGAACAATCAATGAATTGTTTGGCTTTAACCCGTATCAAGGTCTTTTTATCCGGTTGTTGGGAGTCTTCCAAAGTGATACTTTTTATTCTTTTATTCTGAACTTGAGCATCTGTTATGCGACGATAATACAGGACATCCAAATCTGCATCTTTCACAAAGCGGTTCATGGTTGCAGTCGCGACACTTGGGGGAAAAGTCCATTGCTCGAATTTATTATAATGCTCTCCAATACGACGATAGAAAAGGCGTGCCAATCCGGTAACTGCATATTTGTTTCCGATATCTGTCATTCCGAGACCGCCGGTAGTCATACCTCCTAAATATTTGCCAGGCTCTACCAAAAGAACGGATTTACCCATTTTTTTTGCAGAGTAAGCAGCTACAACACCTGCGGATGTTCCTCCGTATATGCAAATATCGACTTCTTTGACAGCGGATGTATTTTCCTTTTTTTGAAAATGGCAGGAAAATAATGTTATACAAAGAATACAAGGAAATAATTTATACTTCATAATGGCGATATTTATTAATCGAAGTTTTAAAAATATTATTTCAATGGATAATCGAAGCCTCAATTATGATTCAACATTGAAATCAATCAATTGAGGCTTCGATTGCTAGAGATTAATACCCGTCGTTTTGCGTTAGGTTACCGTTGACCAAAATATCGTTAGCTGGAATAGGCCACAAATAGTTTTTCTTTGGGTCAAAAGACATTTTGTAGAATGTAGTGATATATCCAGCGGTTTCCATAGGTGCAAGATTGGGCAGTCCGTTTTCATCGATTGTCGGTATGCCACCGATAGGATAGTAACCTTCGTCCCAGTCTTTAACAAAGTTATGAAGTCTTGAGACAATTCGATGTTTGATTCACTGCCGGTCAAACCATTCCAATTGGCGGAGTTAGACCAGGCACGATTCAAGTAATACATGGACTTGTTGTGTGATTTTTCAGCAATGCGCCAACGCAACAGGTCGCGATAACGAATCCCCTCGAATGCGAATTCCGAACGACGGTCCATGCGGATGATTTTGCGTAAAGCCTCTTGTGATTGTACTTCTACGCGGGGGTAAGCGATACCTGTTTCGCGATAGGCACGTTCACGGATCAGATTGATCGTTTTGTCCAAGTCGTCTTGTGTACATTGTCCCATTTCGTTCTTCGCTTCCACGTAAGTCATCAGTACCTCAGCATAACGTAGGTATGGATAACAGTTGTCTGCTTTTAGATTATAATTGTTGAAATCTTTCCAGTCATCCTTCACAAATTTACGGAGAATCAATCCGTTATAAGCTGAATGTTGATTCGATGCTTTGGAGTCAGTGTTGACTACCATTTTACCGGTAGACACTTCGTATACCGTATTTGCATAAGGACTGGGATTGAATTCATAGCCTAATGTGATATAATCTGGATATTTTTCAGGAAATGTCCCATCTTTTTTGGACTGTTCATATTCTGCATAGTCAGCAGAGTATTTAGTTTTGAAAGGTTGGATTGTCATTGCCAGACGCGGGTCTCGGTTGGCAAATGGATCTTTCGGGTTATAGAGCGGTGATTTGTCAATAGGCAAACCGTCCGTGCAGGTGTAGGAACAGAACAGCTCCAATGATGGACTTTGGTTGCAATGGCCACCGATTTTGCGTATGACAAAGTCACGTACATTTTCCATGAAACCATATCCTTTTTTTTAATGTCAAGTCTCCTTTGAAATAAAACATAAATTCGGGAGAACTGGTAGCTTGGAACATTTCCCGATAATTGTCGTGTAATTTGTAGACTCCGAGATCCATACATTTTTGTGCAGCATCAACGGCGGTTTGCCAGTCTTCGTGGAAGAGGGCAAAACGGGCTTTGAAACCGAGGGCGGCTCCTTTGGTCGGCCGTTGTTGACCTTTGTAGGAATTGGGCAGATATTCGGCCGCTTTGTCTAAACATTCAAAAGCATATGCAAGCACTTCGTTTTTGGGTGAGCGGGTTGCCACGTATGCTTCATCCAAAGTCATACCTTTATTCAACACGCAATCTCCATAATAGGCAGTCAGTTCACAGTAGGCAAACCCTAACATGAAATAGGCTTCCCCCTTGTATTGGTTTACTTTGCTTTCACTGATTCCGGTCGCAGAACCATTGTCCAATGCTTGAATTACTTTTGTTGCACGGGCGATGGACTTGTATAAGGAACTCCAGCGTGTGGAGGAGGTCCCCCATTGAGAAGTGACTGTTCCGAGCGTAACTTCGTTGGAACCATTTCGGTTTAACAAATCATCATCCAATAGATGGCGTCAATCGGGAAGAAGTCTGGTCTCCACAAATCATTAAGTGCCATTTCTATTTCGGTTTCATCGTGATACCAATTTTCACTCGATCCTTCAGAAAGTGGATTTAGGTCGAGGTTTGCACAGGCTGTCATGCTTAGTGAGACTATTCCGGTTAATAGATATTTGTTTATTTTGTTCATAACAGGATTTTTTTAATTAAAATGAAACATTCAAGCCAAAAATATAAGAAGACATGATCAAGATCTTTTGCGCGATCCCCCCATTCGGGATCGAATCCTTCGGGATATTTCGAGAAGGCAGGCAGGTCATTCGCACTGAAATAGACTCTCAACTTGTTAACAAAAAACTTCTTCGTGAATTCAGATGGGAGCGTATAACCTAATGTGATGTTTTTGATACGCATATAAGCTCCGTTGAAAATATAGAAGTCACTTTTTGCATAAATATTGGCACTATTGGTCGTCAATTTCGGATATTTTGCCTTGGCATTTTCTGCATCCGTTGCTGTCGGACTCCAATGGCTTTCGATCAGATTTACCGGACAAGCATATGTTGATAATTGAATGGTGTACCGGGCCAGTTCCAGTAGGCTAATTGATGTCCAACACCTTGAAATGATAAATTGAAATCCAAGCCTTTCCATTCTGCCCATAGAGAGCCACCGTATTGCATTTCTGGTAGGGAATTGCCCAAGCGTACACGATCGGCGGAAGCAGTGATTTTGCCGTCTCCATCTATATCTTGGTAACGTATGTTACCTGCTTTATCGTTGTTAGTCAGAACTGGAATGGTATTTCCGTTTTCGTCCAACATGGCAGCATCATTCAAGATAATGCCCATACTTTTGTATCCGTACCATTCGTTAAAATAAGACCCTTCTTCAGTGATCTTGTTATCATCGATTTTCTGTCGGTTTGCCATGTATCCCATTTTAGAACGATAATCGGACAAATTGAAACTTACACCGTATCGGAAATCGTTGATTTGATCGCTCCAGGAAAGTTCAAGATCCCAACCTTTCGTATTCATATCGGCTGCGTTGTTTTGCGGTGCGTTATAACCAAAATAAGAAGGGAATCCAACTTCCATCAGCATATCAGTTGTCTTTTTGTAATAATAATCGGCTGATGCACGAAGTCTGTTATTTAGCAAAGTGATGTCAGCTCCGAAACCATAGGTGGTGGTCGTTTCCCATGTTAGGTTGTTGAAAGCATAGTCTGTCTGATAAGCCGTTTGTACGACATCTGCTACACCTGTAGTTGCATTTGGAATAAAACCTGTGCCAAAACTGAGTATTGCTTGATAAGGAAACTCCTTCCCTAGACGTTCGTTTCCCAATTGTCCAATTGAACCGCGTAACTTTAAATAATCTACAATGCTTTTGTTGAACCAAGGTTCTTCGGAAATAACCCAACCTGCACTAACGGAAGGAAATGTACCCAACGGTGGCCATCAGCAAAACGTGAAGAACCATCTGAGCGAATATTAGCTTGCAGCATATAGCGATCTGCCCATGAATACATGATACGACCGAAGAATGAACGATAGGCATTATGTCCAGCTTTTCCGCTATTGTATTGGTAGTCTTCAGGCCTAAATTCAAGTAAGGATAATTGACCAAATTAAAATTGGTTCGTGAAGCACCTTCTTCTTCCCATTTGTAAGAATAATCTTCATAACCAGCCATCAATCCGATAGAGTGGCGTTTCAGTTGCATTTTATAGTTGGCATAGAACTGCTTAGTCAAGCTATGGTTGTCGTTACGACTTTCACTGAGACTAGTTGAAGCATAGCCAACTCCGGGAATCGGGTCACCGGTGATCCGGTAGACTTCGTATCTTTTGCGATGGTCTTTTCCTTTGTAAAAAGAATATTTTGGTGCTACGATGGCAGTTAATGTTAATCCTTCTATGGGTGTGATATCTAATTGTAATTTACCACCCACACTGTAGTTCTGTTTTTTCATGGAACCGCCTAATTGGTGCTCGGCAATAGGGTTGTCACCATCTTTGCCATCGGCAAAACGTCCGTCAGACCAATAAGCATTGTAGATCGGTGCACGCTCCATTAAGGTAAAGATCGATCCGTGAGGTTCATTTGCGTTAGAATAGAGTAAATTCAAGTCAACATTGGCATGTATCCAATTATTGATTTGGTAGTCATTGTTCGTGCGGATATTGAAACGCTCGTAGTCTTTTGTTTGGATAAGTGCTTCCGAATTGTAATAGTTGAGACTGAAGTTTGTTTTCAGTTTTTCCGTACCTCCACTGAGCGAGAGAGAGTGTCTTTGGTGATGTGTGCTACTTTTCAATCCTAAATCCATAAAGTCGGTATCTGCATAGCGGTCCGGATCTTCAGCTCGTAGTTGTGCGTAATTGTTGATTACATCTTCGGAGTAAAGTGAATGGAGGGATGATGCACCATCGTTGAAAGCTAATTCGTTAAGACCACTCATCCATTGTACGGCATTAGCGAATTTAGGTTTTGCGGTCGGTGTGTTGATGCCGTATTCTCCATTATATGAAAGATGGAATTCCTTGTTTTTGGCACGTTTGGTTGTGACCAATATGACACCTGCCGCTGCGCGTGAACCGTAAATAGCAGCCGAAGCTGCGTCTTTCAAAACCTGAATGTCTTTTACGTCTTCAGGGGCAATATCTGTAAGAGTGCCAGGCACTCCATCCACGATCACTAATGGGTCATTAGTTGACATGGTCGTGACACCACGTACGCGGATAGTAGCTCCGGCTGACGGGTCGCCGCTGGAACGTGTGATCTGTACGCCGGCCATCTGTCCTTGTAATTGACTGGAAAGCTGCGGTGTACTCTTCATCCGAAGTTTGTCGCCTCCCAAAGAAGAGGTCGATCCTGTCAGGTCGATTTTGCGTGCCGTACCGTAGCCGATCACGACGACTTCATCCAATGTCTCCGAATCTTCTTCGAGGATGATGTTGTAGGAGTTTTGTGAACCGACTTTTATTTCGGTCGGCTTGTATCCGATGTAGGAGATCGAAAGTATAGCACCTGGTGCTATACTGATGTTGAAGAGGCCTTCAACATCAGTAATGGACCCGTTAGTCGTTCCTTTCTCTACAACATTGGCTCCGATGATCGGGTCACCGTTATTGTCTAGGACTTTCCCCGTGATTTGCTTGGCCTGTTGTTGCCGTGCGTATGCTTTCGCATAATGTTGATATTCCGATCGTTGATCGTATAAGTCAGTCCTGTTCCTGTCAATGCTTGTGTCAGGATTTCATCGATTTGATTACTGTTGGCCTTTATGTTGACTTTAATGTCTGCAACATCTTTATCTACATAGAAAAATAGGAATTCGCTTTGTTTTTCTATCTGTGAAAACAAGTCGGTGAGAAGCATCCGTTCAGTTTTGATGGATATCACTACCGATTGTGAATAGGTAGTTCCGCTTGCATAGTGGAAGGTAAAACTGTTAATAGCGAAACCGCCGTAATTTTTGTAATTGCTACTAATTTTTTCAGGCTTTCAGGATGAAGATGCCTGTAATACGAAACATTTTTCATGCTTATGTATTGATTTAAGAGATTAATAATTTACTTGTTTCATGGTGTGACCCTGTTCGCTTAGTGTAGGTCTCAGTGCTACTTTTAACATTAGCGTTTTCTCATAGGCATTATTTTTTAGTGTGCATGTTGGATATGATAATTTCCTGTTTTATTCGTCCACCGTATAGGCAAACTGTGTGAGATTACTTTTAGGATCTGTTCTATGCTTTGTTTTTGATTGAATGTACCGGAAACGGTGATGGATGGATCTGCCAGTCTTTCATCATCAATCCGGATTTCTACTTGGTAGATGTCTTTCAAGTTCTCGATCAATTCGGTGAATGGAATCGATTTGTATTTCAACAGACCGTCTTTCCAAGCTGTGAAAGTGTCGGTGTCTATTTCTTTGACATCCACCTTGTTTGTCGACCGGTTGAAAGTCAGTTGTTGGTTTGGGGTCATCACGATATTTTGCTTTGCGCCTTCGAAACGGATGGAACCTTCCACAAGGGTTGCCGTGATATCGTCTGACTCTGCATCTGCCTTCACGTTGAAGTGCGTACCCAATACGGTGATAGAAGCACCGTTCATCTCTACTTGGAAGGGCTTGCTTGGATCTTTTGCCACTTCAAAATAGGCTTCACCTTCTAATTTGACGTTGCGGCTGTCTTTCCCGTATTTGTCGGAATAGCTTAAGCGGCTGTTTTTGTTCAATGTGATGATGGTTCCATCTTCCATCGTGAAGTTGGAGGTATGTTCGTCTGTCAGCAAGGTGTAGTGTTCGGATATACGGTCATTTGTATTATAAAGGAAAAGGGCTGTTGAGAAAATGAAAAGCAAACAGGCTGCGGCAATTAGTGGAATGGCGTTTCTCCATAATTGCGCCGGGCAGTCTGCCTTCTTTGTACATTGATCTTTTGTTGCAGTTTGTCGGCCGAGAAAGCAGGGGCAACGGAATGTTTGAAAGCGACATCTGCATCCCAATAATTCTTGAGACGTCGGAATTCATCTCGATTTTTTTCGTTCAGCCATTCGCTTAACGAAAGGATATCGTCCGAAGAACTTTCTCCACTCAGGACACGTGCGATTATATGGTTTATTCTGTTTTCCATTCTATGTGTTTCTATATGTATAGTCGCAGGGAAGCGAGAATTCCCTTAGTCGGAATGAGAAAAAGATAGAAAATTTTCATCTGTTCCCATTCGGAGAAAATAAATTTCCCACTGTGGGAAAATTTATTTTCAATAGGAGGAAACAAAATTTTCAATAGGTGGAAACAAATGTTTCCTGGGCATGAAACAGAAGTATCCTATGCATGAAATTTTTGCTTCATGCCAGAGTGTTGCTTTTCAGATGCAATCGTCGGCAAGTGTTTCCCGCAGTTTGCGGACGCATTCGCCAAGTGTGCTTCCAATGTTTTGACGGAGATGTCGAGGATGGCAGCCACTTCTTTATATTTGAGCTTGTCCTCGCGGACGAGTTTGAAAGCCATCTTGCATTTGGCGGGTAGCGAGTCGATTGCCAAGTTCAGGCGGTGAATTCCTTCTTGGCTGATAAGCTCTTCTTCGGGAGTCGTTTCGGTCGATGTGAAAAGGTCGATGGAGATTTCGTCCAGCGATACCTGCTCCATGTGCTGTTTGCGATAATAGCTGATCGCCTTGTGGCGGGCTACCGTATATATGTAAGAATCGAAATTAGAGATGCCGGGTAGCTGTTTGCGGTTGTTCCAGATAGCTAAGAAGGTATCGGATACGATCTCTTCGGCTTCTGCCGGCGATGAGACATACATACCCGTAAATCGCATTAGTGCCCGAAATAGGTCATGTAAAGCGATTTAAGAGCGGTTTGTGAATCCGATAAGGCCATTTCACAAGCCCACTGTATGATATCGTCTCGATTCTCTCCCAAGTGTGAGTAAGATTAACAATGTTCTTATAATAAAAGTCGCGAATATAGCGAAAATCCCCTAGTCCGGTAACATTATTTTTTTATTCAACTGTTTCTGTGGATGTATGGTTTGACTTGTAACATGTTTGTAATATCTATGTCATTTTTGCGTAATATTTGTTTCAGACCTTTGCAACCAAATACATAACAAGCAATTATGGAGACATTCTATCTCTTTCTGATCATTTTCCTCTTTGTGCTGGCGGTGTTTGACCTGTCAGTCGGAGTTAGTAACGATGCGGTCAATTTCATGAATTCGGCAATAGGGTCGAAAGCTGCATCTTTTAAAGTAATAATGGTGATTGCCGCGATCGGCATCTTTGTCGGTGCTTCGCTATCCAACGGAATGATGGATATTGCCAGGCACGGAATTTACCAGCCGCAACATTTCTATTTTTCAGAAATTATGTGTATTTTGCTGGCTGTCATGCTCACCGATGTGGTGTTGCTGGATATTTTTAACTCTCTGGGGATGCCTACTTCGACTACCGTTTCGCTGGTATTCGAATTGTTGGGCGGTACGGTTGCAATTTCATTAATCAAGATTGCCAATTCTAATGGTGCACTTCAGTTGGGTGACCTGCTGAACACGGATAAGGCTTTTACGGTGATACTTGCCATTTTTCTTTCAGTGGCGATCGCTTTCTTTTTCGGGGCCATTGTTCAATACATTTCTCGCTTGATTTTTACTTTCAACTACAAGAAACACATGAACTATTTTATCGGCTTGTTCGGTGGTTTGGCTGCCACTTCCATCTTGTATTTCATGTTGATAAAAGGTTTGAAAGAAAGTTCCTTTATGGAAGGTGATCTTAAAACGATGATTTATAGCAATACAGACACGATCGTGTGGGGAGCACTTATCTTTTTCACTTTATTGATGCAGGTTCTTCACTGGTTGAAGGTGAACGTTTTTAAAGTGGTGATCTTGCTGGGAACGTTTGCCTTGGCTTTGGCGTTTGCCGGTAATGACTTAGTGAACTTTATCGGTGTTCCGTTGGCTGGCTATTCTTCTTATATGGATTTGATGGCGCAGGGAGGCACGACTACAACCGACACTTTCCTGATGGAGTCGTTGCTTGAACCGGCCAAAACCCCGTGGTACTTCCTTGTTGGTTCCGGCTTGGTCATGGTGATTGCCTTGGCTACTTCGAAAAAGGCGCAGGCGGTGATCAAAACGTCTGTAGACTGGCCCGGCAGTCGGATGGAAATGAAAATTTCGGAACATCGCCCGTTGCACGTGTTCTGGTGCGTACGTGCAACAATGCCTCCAATACGATATTGAGCGTGGTGCCTTTGCGAGTGAAGGACTGGATTGACAGCCGTTTCAATAATAACGAGATAATACTTGAAGATAAGGCCAGTTTCGACTTGGTGCGTGCTTCGGTGAATGTCGTGCTTTCCGGTCTGTTGATTGCGTTGGGTACTTCGTTGAAGTTGCCGTTGTCTACGACTTATGTCGCTTTTATGGTGGCGATGGGTAGTTCTCTGGCCGACCGTGCCTGGGGGCGTGAAAGCGCAGTTTACCGTATCACCGGTGTGCTCTCCGTGATCGGTGGTTGGTTTATTACGGCAGGTGCAGCCTTTACGATCTGTTTTCTGGTTGCTCTGTTGATCCATGTCGGTGGTATTGCGGCAATGGCGGCGATGGTGGGGCTGGCGATCTATATGCTGATCCGTAACCAGATTCTGTATAAAAAGAAGATGAAGAAGGAAGCCATGCAGGAAGAAGTTGATTCCACGATTTCCAAACTACGTGAGACAAAGGACAAACGTGAAGCTCTTTCGCTGTTCCGTGAACATAGTCGCGACGAGCTTTGTGACGTGCTGAACTTCGCTTCCGACACTTTCAACCGCTCTGTTCATGGCTTTATGGATGAAAACCTGCGCGAACTTCGCAAGGTTATGAGCGCGATTGAGGAAAAGAAGAGTTACTTGAAACAGGTCAAACGTGTCGGCACGTTGGGCGTTACCCAGTTGGAGCATGATATTGCGATCGATAAAGGTTTGTACTATTATCAGGGGAATGATTTTGCCAGCGAGATCGTGTTCAGTATCCGTCGTCTGACGGAGCCAGGCAAAGAGCATGTCGACAATCATTTTAGCCCGCTTTGTGAAGTACAGAAGGAGGATTTCGGAAAGATGACCGATGAGATCGTTTCTTTCCTGAACCGCAGTTCGGTTATGATCGAAAGCAATGATTACCATCGTATGGATGACCTGATTGCCGAATCGGTCGATCTGACGGCTAAACTGACGCTTCTGAAGAAGGAGGAACTGAAACGTATCCAAGGACAGAGCGGTAGTACGAAGGTCAGCATGGTCTACCTAAATATGGTACAGGAAGCGCAGAATGTAGTATCTTTTACAGCAAATTTACTGAAGGTGAGCCGTAAGTTCCAAAAAGAATAATCGGTGTGTTACTTTTCTCTTGAAAGAAAAGTAACCAAAAGTTCAAGGCTTAACCGTCTGGGCTACTCCGGGCAAAGACTACGCTGTCGCCTGCCCGGAGTAGCGAAGCAGGTTCGGCCTTGACTTTTTGGTTACTTTTGGGACAAGCCAAAAGTAATTATAACGATAGCATTGTCTTTTCTTTGACAAGATCACTCTCATCCATCTGAAGCGAAGGAACCGTGCACATCTTGATGTAGTCGCCGGTCTGACAGGTATAATCGTAATAAGCCTGTTGTTCGGAGGTGAAATCCTCCTTTTGGATCAAGCCGCTTTCCATGGATAAAAATTCTTCCGTATCCGTGCAGTCAGACTTCTTGATAAGTAGGATGCGGCGTGCAACCGGGTTCCGGTTGTAGTCAAGTCCGATATATAAACCGCGCAGTTGCCGGGGATTCCGGAAAAATGGGATTTGCAGATAGATTGTTACCAGCGTGAATTGAGGCGAGGGGTTTTCGCTGAACATGCAATAAAAGTTCTGTGGATCACCTGTGACTCCCATGCCCCATTGCGCCTCCCCGTAAGCATTTAACCGTCCGATGCGGATGTACTCCTTGTTTTCGGATAGACTGATGATAAAAGGTTCCATCTTCAGGCAGTCCGAGGAAGAAGAAAGGCTGTAACTCGTGTAAAGTCCGCATATGTTGTCCACCCGTGTGGTGGAAAGCTGTATTTCTTCTTGCAAATGTTCGAGGAAAGGATTCGCTTTCCGGTCGGGTTGTATGTTCGGTTCCATCCCTTCCAAGCGTTTTAACAATTCCGGCAGGACGGACAGCAGGCGTCGTTTGGATATGTTGTTGACCAATACGATCGCATGGTCCAATGCTTCCTCGTGCGAGCAGTTTTTCAGTTCCTCGAAATAAGTCGGGAGCACTGTTGTGTACAGAGAAGACAGGATGCTGGGAGCCATTCCGGCACAGTCGGCAATCTCCTTCATCTTGATCCCGTTATTGCGCAGATATTCTATCCGGCGGTAGAGTTCACGGAAGTCATCCATGTTGTTCTTATTTACTGTTTTATATTGCAAAATAAATACAAGCGTGTTGCATTTCCGTTACATGAATGTTACATAAATATTGCTTTATAATCGGTTGATTTATAATATATATAAATAATGAACATTCATGTTTTCAGTAATATTCCTGTAACATGCCACGTCTACTTTTGCAGCCGTAAACAAAATGACAGCATGTTATGAACAACGAACAACAAACTAAAAATCCATCTCGGAAACGGTTATCCGATTTTCTTTTTATCCTCTGGGCCGGCGGTGCGGCTCTTTTATCTTATTCATTGGTATATGCACTGCGCAAGCCTTATACGGCGGCGGCTTTCGAGGATGTCGAGTTCTTCGATATGGATTATAAGGTGGTTGTTACGATCTCCCAGATAGTAGGATATGTGATTTCTAAGTTTATGGGGATCAAGTTGATCTCCGAACTGAGACGGGAAGAGCGTTTGAGGTTTATCCTGATGTCTGTTGTGATGGCAGAGCTTTCGTTGGTTTTCTTCGGTCTGCTTTCCGCTCCTTACAATATTGCAGCTATGTTCCTGAACGGCCTGTCGTTGGGTTGCATGTGGGGGGTGATCTTCAGTTTTATCGAAGGACGTCGGATGACGGATATCCTTGCCAGCTTGTTAGGTGTCAGTATGGTGATCAGTTCCGGGACGGCCAAGTCGGCTGGGTTGTATGTTATGAATAACCTGCATGTGAATGAGTTTTGGATGCCTGCATTGATTGGTGCTGTCGCACTGCCTCAGTTAGCATTGCTCGGATATGCCCTGAACCGTCTACCTCAACCGACCGAAGAAGATATTGCGATGAAATCGGAGCGTGCGACATTGAATGGGAAACAGCGTTGGGAGTTGTTCAAGAATTTTATGCCTTTCCTCATGATGTTGTTCGTTGCCAATATAGCCATCGTGGTGTTACGCGATATAAAAGAAGACTTTTTAGTGAATATCATCGATGTTTCCGAATATTCGCCTTGGCTTTTTGCGAAGATCGACAGTGTGGTGACACTTATTATCCTTGTGGTTTTCGGATTGATGGTTTTTGTGAAGGATAATCTGAAAGCTCTTTCTATTCTTTTCGGGTTGATTATTATGGGGATGATTGTGATGTCTGTTGTCTCTTTCGGGCAGGAACGGTTCCAGCTTTCTCCTGTTGTCTGGCTGTTCGTCCAAAGTCTTTGCTTATACATCGCGTATCTTACTTTCCAGACGATTTTCTTCGACCGCTTCATTGCTTGCTTTAAGATTCACGGGAATGTAGGGTTCTTTATCGTAACGACGGATTTTTTGGGATATACCGGGACGGTGCTTGTGCTTGTGCTGAAGGAATTTTGCAACCCGCATATCGATTGGGCGGTATTTTATAACCAGTTTGCCGGGTATGTCGGTATCTCCTGCTGTATCACCTTCATTTGTTCTTTTGTATATTTGCATCAGCGTTTCCGTAAGGAAAACGGGTTGGTTGTCAAGAGCAACGAAGTGCTCGAATTGGATACGGCTTCGCGGAATGCGATCACGATGGCTTGATAAACGAATCAGTATAATAAAAGAAATAAATCAGTTATGAAAAAGATTTCATGTGTGATTATGGACTGGGCCGGAACGGCTGTTGATTTCGGGTGTTTTGCCCCTTTGAATGCTTTCCTGAAAGTTTTCTCTGAAGAAAAAGGAATTGATATAACCTACCGGCAGGCGCGTGAGCCGATGGGATTGTTGAAGATAGATCATATCAAGGCGATCCTGAATATGCCGGAAGTAAAAGCCAAATTTCAGGTTCGCTATAACCGCGACTGGAACATGGACGATGTAAACGAAATGTATCGGAGCTTCGAAAAGCATTTGTTCTCGTCTCTCCGCAACTTTACGGATCCGATCCCCGGTGTGCTGGATACGATGAAGCTGTTGCGCGAAGAAGGAATTAGAATCGGTTCTACAACAGGCTATACACAGGCGATGATGGAAGTGGTTCGTCCCGATGCGGCAGCTAAAGGCTATGTGGTGGATAACCTGGTTACTCCGGATGATGTTCCCGCCGGGCGTCCTGCCCCGTATATGATCTATAAGAATATGATCGACCTGGCTATTCCTTCCGTTGATAATGTGGTGAAGGTAGGAGACACGATCGCCGACATCAAGGAAGGAGTGAATGCCAAAGTATGGAGCGTCGGTATCGTGACCGGTAGCAACGAGATGGGATTGACAGAAGAGGAATACAACCACCGTTCGTCCGACGAACTGATCGAACTCAAGCGCGAAGTGCGTGAACGGATGCTGAATGCCGGTGCCCATTTTGTCTTGGACAACATTATGGAGCTCCCCTCCTGCATTGAGAAGATTAATGGTAAATATTGATTTATAATAAGGATATCATGAATACAAAAAGAAATTACCTGTTGCTTACCCCAGGTCCCCTGAGCACATCTGAAACAGTTCGCGAAGCGATGCTTCAGGACTGGTGTACTTGGGATAAAGATTATAACGAAGGAATTGTAACCCCCATCCGTAAGGGCTTGTTGGCTATTGCCGGACTGGATGAAGACGAATATACGGATGTCTTGTTGCAAGGCAGCGGAACATACTGTGTGGAGGCCACCATCGGTGCAGCCGTGAAGCCGACCGACAAACTTCTGATCCTGGCGAACGGTGCTTACGGCAAACGTATGGCACAGATTGCGGAATACTATCATATTGACCATGTACTGGTCTCTTTGCACGAGACGGAATTGGTGACTGGTGAAGTGGCTCGTAAAGCCCTCGAAGCCAATCCGGATATTACGCACCTGTCGATGGTACATAGTGAAACGACAACCGGTCTGCTGAACCCGATCGAAGAAGTGGCCGAAGTCTTGAAAGGTCGTAACATCACCTTTATCGTTGATGCTATGAGTAGCTTTGGCGGTGTGCCAATTGATATGAAGAAGCTGGATATCGACTTTTTAGTCAGCAGTGCCAACAAATGTATCCAAGGTGTTCCCGGTTTCGGTTTTATCATTGCGAAGAAAGATAAGCTGATCGCAACGAAAGGAAATGCCCGTTCTCTCTCGCTCGACATCTATGCGCAGTGGGAAACGATGGAAAAAGGCGGTGGCAAATGGCGTTTCACATCGCCTACACATGTGGTGCATGCTTTTTATCAGGCCATGAAAGAACTGAATGAAGAAGGCGGTATCGTTGCCCGTTCGGAACGCTATAAGCAAAACCACCGTACGCTGGTCGACGGTATGCGTGCGTTAGGTTTCAAAACTCTGCTGCCGGATGCTTCGCAAGGCCCGATCATCACCTCTTTCCTGTATCCTACTGCCGATTTCGATTTCCATTCTTTCTACGATCAGTTGAAGGCAAAAGGTTTCGTCATCTATCCCGGTAAAATCTCCGACGCTGATACATTCCGTATCGGAAACATCGGCGATATCTTCCCTGATGATATGGAAGCACTTTTGCAGGCAATACGATCAATAAGCTACTAAAAAATTTCAATAACCTTGTAAATAGTTCCCACATACGGGAACTATTTTGCCGTTAAGAAATAGCAAATCGATAGTTGTAATGTAAGAAGATTTTTGTTCCTTTGGGGGCGAAAATCAATAAGGTACTTAGTGAAATCTTTTATTTGTATTCTGCTGGCATTATTCCAGTTTACAATATTTACAGCGATAGGGGCGGTTGGTGAACCGCCCTTACATGAATTGCCCCTAAACCTTTCCCTGTCCGATGCAGGGGTACGGGATAGCACATCCCGGATGTCTGTCGTCGAATATAAATTCAAACCGAAAAGCCTGATCCTTCCCGCTTCCCTGATAACAGTCGGAGCGATTGGCACTGCCATAGACGGGATGAACGATTTCCATCTCTTTTCCCGCAAGGATTCCGTCAAGAAGATACGGATCGACGATTACATGGAATGGGGCATGTTGGGTTGGGTTTTTGTCTGCGACCTGATGGGGAAGGAGAAGCATAATTGGGTGGATCAGCTTTGCCTGGTTGCCATTGCCGAAGGCTTCAACGCTGCCATGACACGTACGGTCAAATATACTGTAGGCGAAATACGTCCTGACGGTGGTCCTCACTCGTTTCCTTCCGGCATACCGCCAATGCTTTCTTAGGGGCACATGTTGCTTGGAAGGAGTTTAAGGACAGCTGCCCGGTATTAGCCTACTCTGGCTATGCGTTGGCGACCTTCGTCGCTTGTTCGCGCCTGTACAACAACCGTCATTGGGTGGCTGATGTGATTGCAGGAGCCGGTTTCGGTATTCTCTCTGTCGAGCTTGCCTATTTGACCTATTTCCCTATCCGTAATGCGATCGCTCGTAAAATCAATATGAAAGGAAATGATCGCTTGGTCGTTGCTCCAACGTTTAGTCCTGATGGGGGCGGCCTTTATCTGTCATGGAAATTTTGAAGATTTATGATTTATGAATTATTATCGACATATAAATCATGAATCACAAATTTTCCCCAACTCCTCGATAAATGTCCGGTCGTTGCTGAGGCGAGGTATTTTGTGTTGACCGCCTAATTTTCCTTTCCTGCGGAGCCATTCGTAGAAGGTCCCTTCACGGGCAACTCGGATTTCCAGCGGTTGGAGGGAAATTTCTTTATAACGTTTTGCCTCGTAGTCGGAATTAAGCTGTTGCAAGGTCTTGTCCAGCAAGGAGGCGAAATCATCGAGTGAAGGCGGCATTTTCTCGAATTCGATCATCCATTGATGGCGGCCCTTTGCCTTGTCCAGCATGAAAAGGGGAGCGGCGGTATACTCTTTCACTTTGGCTCCTGTCTGGCGGCAAACCCTGCTGATCGCTTTGTCGGCATTGTCTACCATCAGTTCTCTCCGAAGGCATTGATAAAGTTCTTGGTGCGTCCCGATATTACGAACTTGTGCGGATAAAGGGAGGTGAAACGGACTGTGTCGCCGATCTGGTAACGCCATAATCCGCCGGAGGTCGTGATCACCATCGCGTAGTTTTTCCCTACCTCTACAGCTTCTAACGGAAGGACGGTCGGATGTTCTTCCCCACTTCGTTAATCGGGATAAATTCATAAAAGACACTATAGTCGATCATCAGCAAAAGGCTGTGTTCCTCCGGATTGTCTTGGAGGCCGAAAAAACCTTCCGATGCATTGTAGGTCTCCATGTAATGCATCCGGTCCGAAGGAATCAACGCTTTGTATTGGTCCCGGTACGGCTCGAAACTGATCCCGCCGTGGAAGAATACCTCCATGTTGGGCCAGACATCCGTCAGGTATTCGCTTCCTGTCTTTTGTAATACGGCCTTGATTAGTACCAGCATCCATGAGGGAACACCGGATAGGCTGTTCACGTCGGTTTTCCAAGTGCTTTCGACAATCGCCTTGATCTTGCTTTCCCATTCATCCATAAGGATGATCTTTTTGTCGGGGACGCGAATCAGGTTGACAAGAGGATTCAGGTTCTGCAACAGGACGGCAGAAAGGTCCCCGCAATGTGCATTCCGGTTCAAAGGGGAAGGACTGTGGCTTCCGCCCAGTATCAACCCTTTGCTGGCGAAAAAATGGCTGTCGGGATTATTCTGTAGATAGATGGAAACGGTGTCGAAACCGCCTTTGTAATGACACCCTTTCAGAATTTCGGGTGTGACGGGAAGGAACTTGCTTTTGTCGTTTGTGGTGCCGCTGCTTTTTGCGTACCATCGCACGACCGAAGGCCAAAGGATATTTCTTTCTCCGTTTATCATACGGGTGACGTATGGTTTTATGTCATCATAGGTCTGTAAAGGAATCCGCTCACAAAAGTCTGCATATCCCTGAATACTTTTGTAGTCGTATTTTAAACCCCATTCGGTATTTCGGGCGGTAGATAAAAGGGACTTCAGCTGTTTGTGCTGGATGGCATCTGCATCCTGGGCAAACCTTGCGATCTCTTTTTGCCTGGGGCGGAAGAGTAGTGATATTGTATTTGTCAGAATATCCATGCTCCTGTTGTTTGAATTGCATGCAAAGATACGATAAATTTAGTATCTTTGTACAACAAGTACTTAATCCCAAAAAACGATGAAAATAGGTATTCTTTCCTCTGGTGGCGACTGTCCCGGAATAAACGCCACGATACGTGGTGTCGGTAAAACGGCCATTATGCACTATGGTATGGAAGTCATCGGCATACACAGCGGCTTTGTCGGCCTGCTGAATAAAGATGTCCAGACTTTTGACGAACGTAGCCTTTCAGGTATCCTGAACTTGGGCGGTACGATCCTGGGGACTTCCCGCGAGAAACCTTTCCGTAAACTCCTGGCTTCAGGCGAAAGCGAGAAACCGCAGCTCATTAGGCAGAATTATGAAGAACTCGGCTTGGATTGCCTCGTCTGTATCGGCGGCAACGGGACACAGAAAACCGCAGGTATGCTCTCGGCGATGGGTTTGAACGTGATCGGTGTGCCGAAGACTATCGATAACGACATCTGGGGGACAGATATAACGTTCGGTTTCGATACGGCTGTCAATATCGCGACTGAAGCGATCGATCGCCTGCATTCGACCGCCAGTTCGCACAAACGGGTAATGGTGGTGGAGGTGATGGGACACCACGCCGGCTGGATTGCGCTATATGCCGGGATGGCCGGAGGTGCTGATGTGATCCTGCTACCTGAACTGGCTTTGACATGGACCAGATAAACGAAGTGATCTTGGACCGTGCCCGCCGTGGTAAGCCTTATTCCATCGTGGTTGTGGCCGAAGGGATCGAAACACCTGACAAAGAGCGTCCTTCCGTCTATGTGACGCGTGTCATAGAGGAGGCGACAGGTATCGAAAGCCGCGATACCGTCTTGGGGTATATTCAGCGTGGAGGCAATCCTTCTCCCTTCGACCGTAACTTGGCTACCCGTTTGGGCGGACATGCTACGGAACTGATCGCAAACAGGCAATTCGGACGTATGGTTTGCATGAAAGGCAGTGAAGTCGAATCAATCCCTCTGTCTGAAGTGGCCGGTAAGTTAAAACTGGTAACTCCCGAACATGATCTGATCATTCAGGGGAAACGGATGGGAATATCGTTCGGGAATTAATTTTCAGCGGGAACAGCTTCTATGCTTGTTTCCGCTTTTCTTTTCTCTGTATCTGCTATTTCCTGTCCGCTATTTTCTACGGCTTCTTCAGGTAGATTTTCGAATTCGTTTTCGGCTGTGTTCTCACCGGTTTTCTTCTTCTTGAGTTCCGAGATGAATTGTTGGAATGTCTTGTCAGTCCGTAATTTCTTGATCGCCATCTTGCTGCGCTCTGCTGGGATTCCTTTTTCGAATAGCCGATGCCTACGCCTATCTGTGTGTCAGAAAGCGTCACACCTGTCTGGAATACCGGATTTCCATCGTTGTCGGTAAACGATTCAATTAGGTCGAACGATATTTCAAGCTTGTTCTTTTGGCTCCATTCGATCAGACTCGATTTGAAATTGACTTCCTTACGGGCGATGGTTTCCAGATTGACATGTTTTTTGATGAGTACGTTTTGGATGAAATTATAGCAGACTTCGTAGCCTTGGTCCAGATAGATTGCACCGATCAGTGCTTCAAGGGCATTTCCATACATGTGGTTGTTGTGGGAACTAAGTTTGGCGGAGTACACGACCATCTTGTCGAGTCCCAGTTCGACAGCAACACGGTTCATCGTCTCGCGCTGTACGATTTTGGAACGGGTGTTGGTCAGGAATCCTTCCCGCTTGTTCTGAAAGTGTTTGTAAACGATATCGGCTACGACCGCATCCAATACGGCATCACCCAAAAACTCCAACCGTTCATTGTTCAGCCATCTGCCGTCACCGCTTTCTACGGAAGAAGATTTATGGAGGAAGGCTTGTTCATAAAGGTGGATGTTATCGGGATAAAAACCGAGTATCTTGTATAAAGAAGAATAAGGCTCCTTGTTCATGTTCTTGAGGAGCCTTATTCTTTTGTATAGCTTTGTAAACACGTTACTTCACAAATTTTTTAACAATAGCACAAGCGTTGTGACCTCCAAACCCGAAAGTATTGGAGAGTGCTGCCCGCACTTCTCTTTTTTGAGCTTTATTGAATGTGAAATTCAGTTTATAATCTATTTCAGGATCATCATCACCATCCGCATGGTTGATTGTCGGAGGAATGATACCATCGTTTATCGCCTTAATGCAGAACATTGCCTCGATCGCTCCGGCCGCTCCCAAGAGGTGTCCGGTCATTGATTTCGTCGAACTGATATTCAGGTTGTAAGCGTGATCTCCGAAAACTTCCTTGATCGCTTTTACTTCTGAGATATCTCCTACCGGCGTAGAGGTTCCGTGAACATTGATGTAATCTATGTCTTCCGGAGTCATTTCTGCGTCTTCCAGTGCGTTACGCATAACCAACTTGGCTCCTAATCCGTCCGGATGGGAAGCTGTCAGGTGGTAAGCATCGGCAGACATGCCGGTTCCGGCAATCTCGCAATATATTTTAGCACCACGAGCCAACGCGTGTTCCATCTCTTCCAGGACCAGACAGGCAGCACCTTCTCCCATAACAAACCCGTCACGGCTTGCGCTGAACGGACGGGAAGCGGTTTCGGGCGAATCGTTGCGGGTAGACAGCGCGTTCATCGAGTTGAACCCACCGACACCAGATTCCGAAACGGCAGCTTCGGCACCACCGGTTATAATTACGTTAGCTTTTCCTAAACGGATATAGTTAAACGCGTCACTGATCGCGTTGGTTGAAGATGCACAAGCTGATACTGTCGCAAAGTTGGGACCATGGAATCCGTAAAGCATGGAGATATGTCCGGCTGCAATATCGGAAATCATCTTCGGTATGAAGAACGGATTGAACTTAGGACCGATCGTGTCTTTGATCTTTGCATATCCTAATACTTCTTCGTCGAATGTCTTGATACCACCGATACCAGAGGCAAAGATAACGCCGATACGGTTCTTGTCTTCCTTGTCCAAGTCCATAGCAGCGTCGTCAATCGCTTGTTTTGCGGCATTTATTGCGAATAAACTATAACGGTCACATTTGCGGGCTTCCTTACGATCCATTACTGTCAACGGATCGAAGCCTTTTACTTCGCATGCAAATTGTGTCTTGAATTTGGATGCATCAAACTGAGTAATAGGCCCGGCTCCACTCTTCCCATTGATAATACCTTCCCATGTTTCCGGGAGAGTATTACCAAGAGGAGTAATAGCTCCAAGACCTGTTACCACAACTCTTTTTAATTCCATACCTTTAATTAAAAGGATTGATTACTTCGCGTTAGCTTCGATGTAAGCAATGGCGTCGCTACAGTTGTAATCTTTTCTGCTTGATCATCAGGAATAGAAATACCGAATTCCTTTTCGAATTCCATAATCAGTTCTACAGTGTCAAGAGAGTCTGCTCCTAAATCGTTAGTAAAGCTTGCTTCGTTTGTAACTTCTGTTTCTTCAACACTTAATTTATCAACGATGATAGCTTTTACTCTTTCAGCAACTTCAGACATAACTTTTTCAATTTAGATTAATAAATACGAATATACTTTTTAAATTTGCAGTGCAAAGAAAAGAATTTTTTATGTTACAAAACAAATTTAATGAGCTAAAAATGCGGAAAACTGCACATTTTTTCTTTTCTTGTGCACAAAAAAAAGGAGAAAACATGAAAAACGTAGCAATTTTTGCTTCCGGGTCGGGTACGAACGCGGAGAATATCGTCCGATATTTCTCTAAAAGTGAAACTATTAAGGTGGCAGTTGTTTTGTCTAACAACCGGAACGTTGGTGTGCATGCCCGGGTGAATAAGTTGGGTGTTCCTTCTTTTGTCTTTTCGAGGGAGGAATTTGCAGATGGGGCGCCTGTCTTGGCAAAGCTTGCGGAATATGATACGGATCTGATTGTCCTTGCCGGCTTCATGAATAAGATCTCCGATCCTTGTTGAATGCCTATCCGGGTAAGATTATCAATATTCATCCTGCACTTCTGCCTAAATACGGAGGCAAAGGCATGTACGGGATACACGTGCACAAGGCGGTCATTGCCGCCGGCGAACGGGAGACCGGTATTACGATCCATTACATAGACGAACATTACGACGAAGGAACGGTTATCTTTCAGGCAAAATGCCCCGTCCTGCCGTCCGATACGCCGGAAGAGGTTGCCGCGAAGGTACACGCACTCGAATACGCTCATTATCCTAAGGTTATAGAAGATTTGCTTGCAGCCCGTATTTGAGGGATTGTATCAGAAGTTCGCGCTCAGCTGCATGACATAGGTACGGGGTGCGGAAACGAGCATCGGACGTGTGCTGTATTCTTTGTTGAACAAGTTATTCACCATGAACTGGAAAGACAGTCCTTTCATGATCTTCACGCCAGCACGCAGGTCGACCACACAGTAGGGCGTGTTGTTTTTCGCCCAATAGGAATGAAGTGTTTGTCCGTTTACGTTGCCGAAGAGGATGTCGCGCACGTAGTCCATGATCTCCGGCTGTTCCTTCGCCCGTTCGTCCACCATCAGGTAGTCGACGGCCAGCGTTTTGCTTTTCCACACGATATTGGTCCCTAGTGTCAGTCGTTTCCATTGGAAGTCAAGGATGGCTTTCACTGTGTGTTTTTGGCGGTACTTCAGGTATTTGGATGTATTGGACTTCTCTTTCATCTGCATCGGATCATCGTAGGTCGCCTCTTCTTCGTTCTTTTTCTTATAATCGGCGTCCTCAGGTTCGATGAATACATATCCTAAGTTGTAGCTTAGCGTGGTATTGGGATTGAACGTGTAGACACCGTTCGTACTGACTTCCGCCCCGTAGATACGTGCTTTCGACACGTTATAGAACTGGGCGCCGAATCCCGACATCTGGCCTTGGGTGATCATGCTCAAGAGGTCGCGCACACCGTTGATATACTGAAAAGTCGTATTGTTGAAGATTCCGAAGCGAAATTCGATCATGTCGGTATATTGGGTATAAAATCCCGCCAAGTCGAAGAATCCCGTCAGGTTTCCGAACTTATATCCCTGTTTGAAGCCCAGTTCGGCATTTACACCTTTTTCGGCATTCACCTCTTTGTTCGGGTACACGCCGACACCGCCGATGTCCTTACGGGCATATTTCTCGGTCAGAGAGGGATAGCGGTAGCCTTGCCCGAAGCTGGCGCGGATAAAGCTGTAGTCGGCAAGTTGGTAGTTCAGTCCGGCGCGGAAGATCGGTTTGACCGGAATCTTGGTTCCGAACAGTTTGGTATCCGCTTCCCGCAGGTAACCGTCCACCCGGTAGTATTCGGCACGCATGCCGGCCGATACGCTCAGGCGGTCGAAGAAACGCTGGTCGTACTGGACGAACAGGGCGGCATTGTCGCTGTCGTGCGTCCCGGTGGTTTTCGAAACGCTTTTCATGTGTTCGTAGGTTGCCCCGGCGGTGATCTGACTTCCGCTGTCCCATTTCTTATTGAACTGGTAGTCTACATAGTAGGTGTAGTTTTTGTCCGTCCCTTTGGGAACATTCTCCTTGTTGTTGTTCATCACCCAGGAGATCAGGTCGCAGTAATCGGCTGTCGTGGCAGTCGGGAATACCCCGTTCAGGATGTTTACGGCCCCGTCCACGATCCCGTTCAGGTCGCCTTGCAGTATCGGCTGGATCAGCGGGAAGAACGGGCTGTAGTCTCCGTTCTTGATGTTGTCGATATAGGCGTTGACTGTGACTGCATCGCTTCCCATATTGCCTAAGATGTCGTCGAGCGACTTATGGCTGGAGCTTCCGTCGATGATGTTGTCTCCCCGGTAATAGAAACGGGTCTTGATCTTATGCGAGGTATTGTTGGTCGGATTGGTAAAATTGAAGAACGGGTCGATATAGAAGGTGTTCCCCTTGCGACCCATGTTGGCGATGGATGACGCTGGTAGACTTCTACCGGAGAACGCCAGATGAAGAAGTCGGCATATTTGTCGGCCAGATAATTGAAATTGAACCCGTAGTTCAGCAGTTTGCCCTCTTTCATCGGATGGTGGTATGTCATATTGCCTCCGAGTCGCAGACGCCGGTTGTATCCTTGATCGCGGTATCCGTCATCGGAAAACAGGTTGAGTCCGCCCGATACATCGAAGTTTCCGATCCGTCGTGCGTGCGAGACGTCTGCCCCTTCATATTCGTCATGAACCGGATGGTCGTATACTCCGACATAGGCGCGGGCACTTGTGGTCGGCGTGAGTCCCGGCCGTTTCGTGCGGATGTTGATCACCCCGTTCAAGCCGATGAGCCGTAGAGCACAGAGGAAGCACCCTTCATCACCTCTACCTGTTCGATATTTTCGAGCGGGACGATGTTCCAGTTGATCACTCCGTTGCCCGAACTTAGAGCGCTCATACCGTCTACCAACACAAGGCTGCGTGAACCGACCCCGTATGTCCATCCGTTCCCACCCCGTATGGAGGGTTGCTTGTCGTTGATATCCACACCCGGCATTGTGTTCAGTGTCGAACTCAGGTCGGTAGGGGCCTGCTTGGCGATATCGCCTGCTTTCAGCAGGTCCATCGAAACGGTGACATCGCTTAGTTTCTGTTCGAAGCGTCCGGCACTGACCACTACGTCTCCCAACAGGTTCGTTTTGATGTTCATATAGACATCTTTTGTTTTGGTATCCCCCTTGCGGAGTATCAGCGGGAGTTGTTCGTTCTCGTACCCGATGTAACTGAACAGGAGGTCGATCCCACCGTCCGGCAACGCGATTTCATAGGCTCCGTCGGCATCCGATATGGTTCCGTTCGTATCCCCGTTTATTTTCTTGTAGGTGATGTTGACGCCCGGTAGCGGTTCATGGGTTTCCGCATCATAAACGTGCCCTTCACCATTTGTCCGAATGCGGTCCCGGTGAAAAGTGACAGGGCGAAAATCAAGATATATAGCTTTCTCATATAAAATGCTTTTAATTGATGTTTTTGTCTTTGTACAAATAGATACCGATCTCAATGGGGATTGTGCTCAGCTCTTGGCTCAACTGGTCCAAGATCGCACCGAACGTCTTTCCTTTCAGGAGTATGGCTGCGATACTTACGAACTGGGGCGGGATCAGGTTGCCGATCAGATCCATGACAGGTGCGTTAAGCGTCTCTTCCGGAATAAAGACTTTCACGATCTCCAGCAAGGCGAACAATTCCTGTATTTCTGATTTGTCGAGGAGCAGGATGAGATCACCTTTTGCCGGGTCTTCGCTTTCGCGAATTGTCATTTTAATACCGGTTGTAGACCAAGTATTGATCTTCTGGTAGGCTGCCAGCAGCGCATTTTCCATAGAGCTATCCCCAGAGTTGGCTTTCGTCTGTCTGTTTATCATCACTTGGCGGATGATCATGTCGATCTGCGGGATTACATATAAGGATGTATTGTCGTCCACATAATAAGTCGCCAGGTTGGGAGGTGAAGCGTTCCAGTCGTTTGCCGGATGTTTGATGTAGTTGCTTATCAGACTTCCTATCCGGACCGAGTCGGGCAGGGGAGCATAACGGGCGATGATGTTTCCGTCCGCCTGGAAGGTCAGACCGTCGAGCAGGGAACTGATCAGGTTGCAGACCAGTTTGCCGCCCACCAGGTTATACAGCATTCCGATCATCGTCTGCATGCTGCCATTGTCTACATTGTAATAAGAGGCATTTTCGTGGGCGACATACCAGGTACCGTTCATTGTCAGCCGGTTCTCTGGAATCGTGATGTCCGACAGTTCCAGTATCAATTTTCCGGTCTGTATACTACCCAGATAATGAAATGCCGTACCGGTTGAGGTTGTCGCGCCTCCACTGAAAGAATAGCTGCCGGAACCTGCTGTCAGAGAGACGCCGGAGATAGCCGTTTCTTTATCGTGCGGTAGTACATATTTAAGAATGATGTGTGCGGTTTTCCCGTCATCCGTCTTAAATTCCACATCTTTTCCGATAAATGTATTCCCGTTATAGCTCAAAATAAGGGAATCCCCGTTTGCAGGGGCACTTAGTTTGTTAGAGTAAGTCCCGCTCAGTTCCGCCGGGGAAAGGCCATCATAATCATCCTCGTCATTGCAGGATATCAAGAGAATAGCCAGCATCATGGCGCAAAGTAAACTGCATATTGATTTTCTGTCCATATATTTCGCTTTTAGTCATATTATAGGATGATACAAAGAACAGGCTTAAGTTTGAAACAAACAATCTCCATGTTTGGGAATAAATATTCTATTTTTAAGATTGTTAGGTGAGCTAAGCATATTTTGCTACTTTTGAAACAACAAAACGATGTTTTTATGAAGATTGACGTTGACTTGCCTAAATTCGATATTCCGAAAGATTTTATCGTAGGCGATGGTATTACGGGTGACATCCTGAACATGTACGGGCTTTTTCCCTGCAAGATAAAAGCGGGCGTGTTTGCTTTTTGCACGCGGGGGACGATCCGTGTGACGATAAATCTGGATGAACATACGGCGCGGGCGAACGATTTCATCACTTTGCTGCCCAATACCTTTATCCAGATTCATGAAGTGTCGGAAGATGCGGAAGTCTGTTTCGTCGCTTTTTCTTCCCGTTTTCTGGAAAGCATCAATTTTATCCGGACGATCTCCAACTTGATTGTTACGATCATCGAGAATCCGGTAGTCCCTTTGTCCGGTAATGCCGCCGCTATCTATAAAGATTTTTTCTCCTTGCTGGTACGGGCTGACAACGCTCCGGACTCTATCCTCTTTACCGACAGTTTGAAACCGGTCCTTGACCTGCTGATCCAAGGGGTGGTCAATATGTACAGGAGATTCAATACCTGGAAAGAACCGGTCCTGAGCCGTGATAAGGAGATCGCTCGCGAGTTCGTGCAGCTTGTCTGGCAATATTATACGAAAGAGCGGAGTGCCTCTTTCTATGCAGGAAAGTTGCGGATCACCTTGCCTCATTTCTGCTACGTGATCAAAAAGACGACCGGGATGACAGCCCTCGATATTATTGCCAACGTCGTGATAATGGATGCCAAAGCCCAACTGAAATCAACGAATCTCCCGATAAAGGAAATCTCTATCGGGTTGGGCTACAGCAACGTCGCTTTCTTCGACAAGTATTTCCGTCGCTACGTGGGGATGTCACCGCTGGAGTATCGCAACAGCTAAGCCAACCATCTTATCTCAATTTGTTCCGGTTGAAATGAGACCTGCTTTCAATAAAAAGAACAGTGTCGAAAAAATTGTCAGGCACGCCCCGAACAGGTAAGCGTAGTTGAATCCCCCGAAAGCCTGTGCGATGCTTCCGCCTATCATCAGCCGATCCCGATCCCCACATCCCAACTGGTGAGATAGGTGGAAGTCGCTGTCCCCCTCTGGCTGTTGGGAGCGAGGTTCACGAACAGAGTGTTGAAAGCCGGGAACATCGTACCGAATGCGACTCCTTGTGAAAGGGCGATCCCGATATACAGATAAGAAGTGAAAGCCGAATTCCACTGCATCAGCCTTTCCAGAGCTGCCAGCCCGAAGAAGCTGGCGGCGGCAAGATACATCCCCAACGAGATGACCAGCGTGATTCTCCCTTTGTCGACCTGCCGCCCGGAGAACATACGCGAGACAGCCAGGCCGATCGCCATAAAGGTGAAATATAATCCTGAATTGACGGAAATCCCGATCTCATCGGCATACATGGCCACATATGTGGTTGTCATGCCGTAGGGTATGGAGAGCAGCAGTAAGGAGATGCCAGCCCAGGTCCCTTTCACCAAAAAGAAACGGTCCAGCGAGATCGGTTCCTTCTTTATCGGCTGCTTCTGCGGCGTCTTTACTAAATAGGCCATGATGAATCCGAGAAAACAGGAGAGGAGCGAGCAGGCGAAAATCGTTTCGTAGGAGAAGCTGGTGTGCATGAACAGCCCTGTCATCGGCCCGAAACTCATAGCCGTATTGTTTGCCAGCCCGTAATAGCCGATCCCCTCGCCGCGCCGGGAAGAGGGCAGGATGTCGATCACGATCGTATTGCCCGACACCGTCACCATGCCGAAGGCGAAGCCGTGCAGGATACGGAGCACGATGAAGATGCTCAGCAGGCTGGCGATCATATATCCGGCGAAGATGACCATGAAGACGGAGTAGGCTAAAAGGTACAACGGCCGTCTGGCGAATGTGTCCAGCAGGTATCCGGAGAACGGACGAATACAGAGGGCAGCAATAGTATAACACGAAAGGATAAAACCGATCATCGATTTATCCGCATCGAACTGGTCCTGCAAGTAAAACGGCAGAATCGGCAATATCAGATAAAATGCGAAGAACAGCAAAAAGTTGGCTGCTAAGATATAGCAGAAGCTGGGTGATATAAGTTTGTCTTTTGCCATTGTTTCATTTTGTTTGTGTTATTGTTGGATTCCGAATCCCAATCTTCGGAGCTGTCCGATTTCTTCCGGGGTCGCATGGACGATTGTGTATGCACCGTATTCTCTTGGGTGATGATAGTTTGTCCGGAACCACTCGAATCTGTCGAGATTTTCCCGTAGCGCCCGGTCTATGGCAAGCGGGTTAAAACTGGTGAGGATCGCTTGTTCAATCCGGTTTCTGTCAAACCGATTTAAGTCGATAACCGGAGTTTCGGGAGCTGGCGGAATCACTTCGCTGATCTTCTCGATCTTCACTAGGAAGAATTTTTCGATGTTTTTCAGACACATACGCGTACCATTGGCTTTCCCGTCTGCCGAGAAACCGGCAATATGCGGGGTGGCTATCGTGGCCAGTTCCAATAATTCCCGGTTTATATCCGGTTCGTTTTCCCAACAGTCCAAGATCAGTTCACTGATCTTACCCTCTTTCCGGGCATGCAATAGGGCATCCGTATCATGGACGGCTCCTCTGGATGCGTTGACGAACCAAGGTTTCCGTTGGAGCTTGCGGAAGAAGTCTTCTCCTGCCAGGTGGCGGGTGGCAAAACGGCCTTCTTTTGTCAGCGGCGTGTGGAAGGTGACGATGTCGGCTTGCTCTGCGATCGTCTCCAGTGAGACGAAACCGTCTTTCCCCTCCTTCTCCGCACGTGGCGGGTCGTTGCGGAGCACGTTCATCCCGTAGGCCGAGCATAACTTCTCCACCTCTTTTCCGACATGACCGACACCGACGATCCCGATCGTCTTCCCCTGTAGGGGTTCACCCTTGCGAAGCGCGATCGTGACCAATCCGGAAAGCACATATTGGGCGACCGAGACGGCATTGCATCCCGGTGAGTTCTTCCAGGTGATACCTGCCTTATCACAATACCGGGTGTCGATATGGTCGAAACCTATTGTAGCGCTGGTAATCAGTTTCACCCGGCTTCCTTCGAGCAGTTCGCGGGTACATTTATCGATACTCCGTACGATCAGTATGTCTGCATCTTGTACGTTTTCTGGTGTAAACTCTTTAGAAGTGAGATACTTTACCTCTGCGATCGGTTCTGCGATTCCTTTCAGAAAAGGAACGGTATTGTCGGCGACTATTTTCATCTTGCTGTCCTTTTTCGAGAAGACAAAGGTAGGGATTATTTTCCAATCTTGACATAATTCAACCGCGTGTACTGTATGCCATAACTGTCTCGTCCTGAAATAGGTTGACTTCATAAAAGTCAACAAAGATGAAAAAGAAGAAGTCATTGACTCGTCGCAAGGGTGAACCTTATCCTTTGGAGATTCGCCTAGCAGCTATAGGTGAATATCGCTTAGGAGTAAGCCGTAAAGAGATCGCCTTTAAATATTC